>OBAB01000947.1_pt1 | contig 14493 bp, 9 predicted proteins | sample 1516501 | NCBI WGS metagenome assembly OBAB01 (sample SAMEA2579906, study PRJEB22360) | human gut metagenome
AAAATGCTGATAGATACTGTGTTTTAGCGGATAATCAGATTTTTATTGTGTTTTTTGTTGAAAAATGTAGGAAGATATAGTAAATTGGAACTGAATGTAATTAATTAGGAGGTGAAAAAGTGAAAAGAAAAATAGTAGTGGTACTATTTGCTGTGATGTTGGCTTTTTCTGGTTGTAGCAAAGGGGAGACAAGTCAGCCGGAAAAGGAACCAGAGAAAAATGAGAGCGTAAAAGATGATGCAGAAGAGGAATTAGAGAATGGCACAGATAAAATAGAGCAGAAATTAGGAGTCTATTATATAGACGAAACAACAGGAGAAATTACCAGAGATGAGGTGACTGTGGCAGGAGAGTTACAGGAAGTAATTGTTGCCAAATTAAAAGAAGCATCTGTATTATCTGAAACTTGTGAGGTTCAAAGTGTTTCTGTGAATGATTCCGAAGAGAAGATTGATTTAGATGTTAATACAGCATTTGGTGATTATCTAAGAGGAATGGGGACGACCGGTTCGGAACAGGTACTAGAATGTGTTGTTAGGACATACTCAGAGGCGTATGATTGTGATGGAGTTAAAATTACAGAAAAAGGAAATCCGCTTGATACAGGACATGCCGTTTTGGAAGGATATATCAGCTATGAATAGGTAAGAGTGAAGAGGAAAAAACGATGAAAAGCATAAGAAAAAGGTTTGTGGCAATTATTCTGCTTGCAGTGATGGTGTTTTCTGATTTTCAGATGAGCACATCATTGGCAATGGACAATAGTTCGGCGGTAGAAGAAACAGAAGTAGCTGAAACAGACGCGGCCAATACAGTAAAAGCAGAAAACAGATTGAATTATATTTTGGTAGAAAGTCCCTATTTGGAATCACCGAACACACAAAACGTTGTTGTGTCTTGGGGAGATGGAACAGAACAGATAAGCAATATGCGGATTACTGTGCAAAAAGAAGATGGTTCAACAGAAGAATGGACATGCAGTAATCAGTCTGGATATCTGTATGTGTTCTCGAAAGAATATGTGGATGAAAGTGAGCAGAGTACATATAAGGTAACAGACATCAGATTTGAGGAAAATCAGCAAGAACAATGTTTTTTATTAACTGACTTAAATGTAGAAGCAGAATTTGGAGTGAACAAAGCATACGATGGGATTGAAGAACTGCAGCCGTTGGATCCGGAAGATGCAGTTGAGACATCGATAGTAACGATTGACGAAAATGGAGAAACTGAGGCACAGGATAATATTGCATCAGCGTTAACTGCCGTTTCAGAAGAGATGGGAGCAGTGGCGGGAATAAGAAGCGCAGAAAAAGCGGGTGAGATTGTCGTGGCGCTGGATCCTGGACATGATAACAGACATGGCGGGACAAGTGGGTCAGGTCTGACAGAACAAGAATTGACTTTAAAAATAGCGAAGTATGCAAAGGCAGAATTAGAGACATATAATGGTGTGAAAGTTTATATGACAAGAACAACTGCAGCGTGTCCTTATCCGAAAACGGGAACTTCGGGAGCTTGTATTGAGAAAAGAGTACAGGCAGCAGCAGAGGCAGGAGCAAAAATATATGTAAGTCTTCATTTGAATTCAGGAGCTGCCAGCGCAAATGGTGCAGAAATTATTATCCCGAATAGTAGTTGGAAACCACAATTGTCAACGCAGGGAAAAGAACTTGCAGAGAAAATATTAAATGAACTGACAGCAGTTGGTTTAAACAAACGTCCGACACCGATTTACAGCAAAGATACTACTGTCAATGAGAAATATCCAGATGGTTCTATTTCAGATTATTATTCAGTTCAAATCTGTGCGAAAGAAGCTGGAATACCGGGAATTATTGTGGAACATGCTTTCTTGAGCAATGCAAATGATGTGAACAAGTTCTTGAAAACTGAGGCAGGATTAAAGAAGCTCGGTGTTGCAGATGCAACTGGAATCGCAAAGTACTTGGGACTGAGTAAAGGACAGTGGGTTCAGGTTGGAGATAAGTGGAAATATCTAACGAATGGGAAGTACGTAGTAAACCAGTGGATGAATATTTCAGGAGAAACATACTATTTCGATGGAAATGGATATCGGGTAACAGGATGGCAGACAATAGCCGGAAAGAAATATTACTTTATGTCAGATGGTCATATGCACACCGGCTGGTTATCGTTTGGAAGCACCTATTATTATATGATGCCGGATGGCCATATGCACACTGGTTGGCTGTCGTTTGGAAGTACCTACTATTATTTGAATAGTGAGGGGATAAGAGTAACGGGCTGGCAGACAATAGAAGGAAAAGAATATTATTTTGACCAAAATGGAGTAAGGAAAGATAATATAAAAAAGAGTGGCTGGCAGACAATAAATGGGAAGAAATATTACTTTGATAAAAATGGAGAGTATGTAACAGGCTGGCAGACGATAGCCGGAAAGAAATATTACTTTATGTCAGATGGTCATATGCACACCGGCTGGTTATCATTCGGGAGTCGGTATTATTATATGATGCCGGATGGCTATATGCATACCGGTTGGTTATCATTTGGAAGTACCTATTATTATATGAATGATGAAGGGTTGCGGGTAACAGGATGGCAGACGATAGCCGGAAAGAAATACTATTTTATGCCGGATGGAACGAGATATAGTAACGGTTGGTTATCATTTGGAAGTACTTATTATTATATGATGCCGGATGGTCATATGCACACCGGTTGGCTGTCGTTTGGAAGTACTTACTATTATTTAAATAGTAATGGAGTAAGAGTAACTGGCTGGCAGACGATAGATGGAGAAGAGTACTATTTTGATAAAAATGGAGTCAGACAAGAAGGATATTTGATTGAAGGTACAAGTGCTGTAACTGCAAACAGTCTGGCTATGTACTTTAAAAGAAAAAATGGTGTTTATCCAATTTTTTATAAAAATTCTGATGCACCAACGATAGAAAAGTTTTGCCAAATCTATGTAGAAGAAGCAAAGGCAGAAGGTATCAAAGTAGAAGTCGCATTTATGCAAGCTATGGTTGAAACGGGCTGGTTGAAATTTGGCGGAGCAGTACAGATTTCTCAGTATAATTTCGCTGGTATTGGTGCTTTAGATGGCGGTGCACAAGGAGCAACGTTTAAAACTGTAAGAGAAGGTGTCAGGGCGCAGATACAACATTTAAAAGCCTATGCGAATGAAAAGCCACTCAATAATACACAGGTTGATCCAAGGTTCCATTTGGTAAAACGAGGATCAGCAAAATATGTAGAATGGTTAGGGCAGAAAGAGAACCCAAATGGATATGGTTGGGCAACAGCGGAAGATTATGGGTATAAAATCCTTCGATTGATAAAAGAATTATAGTATATAGGATAAAATGGAGATGTATTTTTACATCTCCGTTTTCATATAGAAAAACTTAAGAAGATAGATATTGTATAAAAGAGCTAAATCTGATATTATAATAAAGTATGTAAAAAAATTGTAAGAATTTGCAATAAAATTGTAAAGAGGGAGTAGTATGAAAAATATAATAAACTGGAGAAGCTCAAGAACAAGAATGTTTATGCTGTTTATCGTAGATGTATTGACCATTGTTGTGAATGCATATTTGTCTTTGATTATCAGACATGAGCTGCACTATAGCTGGATACCACAGGAATATATTAACAGTATCAAGAGCTATATGCTGATTAACATTATCACAACAATTGTGATCTTTATCTTGATGAAACTATATAAGAGTGTATGGTCATTTGCGAGTGTGCATGAATTTACGCTTATTTTTGGAGCCTGTATTTTGTCGACCGCATTTCAGGCATTGGGAATGCAGTTCTTAGTATTGAAAGTGCCGAGAAGTTACTATATCTTTTATTTCTTCTTGCTATTGATGACAACAACTGTCACAAGATTTTCATATAGAGGGCTTCGTATTGTGATGCACGGTTTAAACAGACCGGAAGAAAGAATTTTAAATACGATGGTCATTGGAGCCGGAGAAGCTGGAAGCATGATTATTCATGAGTTGAAATTCAGCAAACATTTGAACCGCAAGGTTGTATGTGTCATTGATGATAATCCATCAAAAAAAGGAAAATATCTACACGGTGTTCCGATTGTGGGCAATAAAGATACGATCATTGAGAAAGCCAAGGAATATAACGTGGACGAAATTGTATTGGCAATTCCTTCAGCAGGGACAAAAGTCACAAGAGACATTTTGAGAATTTGCAATCAGACAGAATGTAAATTGAAAGTGCTTCCGGGAATGTATCAGTTTATTACAGAAGAAGTCAGCGTTTCAAAACTTCGTGAAGTTTCGATTGAGGATCTGCTTGGAAGAGATGCAATTGATATTGATTTAGACAGTGTTCTTGGATATGTAAAAGGAAAAACAGTTCTTGTTACAGGTGGCGGTGGCTCTATCGGAAGCGAACTTTGCCGACAGGTGGCAAAATATAATCCGAAATGTTTGATTATATTTGATATCTATGAAAATAATGCATATGATATTCAACAGGAATTGAAAAAGAAATATCCGATGCTGCATTTAGAGACATTGATTGGTTCTGTAAGAAATACAAAGCGTATCGAGAGTGTTATGGAATTATACCGGCCGGATATTGTATATCATGCAGCAGCGCATAAGCATGTACCGCTTATGGAAGACAGCCCAAATGAAGCGATTAAAAACAATGTATTTGGAACGTATAAGACAGCACGTGCGGCGGACAAGTATGGTGTGAAGAAATTTGTTTTGATTTCTACAGATAAAGCTGTAAATCCGACAAATATCATGGGCGCATCTAAGAGAATGTGTGAGATGATTATTCAGACATTTAGTAGATATTCTAATACAGAGTTTGTAGCGGTTCGATTTGGAAACGTGCTTGGAAGTAATGGAAGTGTAATTCCACTGTTTAAAAAGCAGATGGCAGCTGGCGGACCGGTGACGGTCACTCATCCAGATATCATTCGTTATTTTATGACAATTCCAGAGGCTGTTTCACTTGTGCTTCAGGCAGGGGCATATGCGAAAGGTGGAGAAATCTTTGTGCTGGATATGGGAGAGCCGGTTAAGATTGCGGATCTTGCAAAGAATTTGATCCGTCTTTCTGGTTATACTTTAGGTGTAGACATGGAAATTAAATATACAGGACTTCGCCCAGGAGAAAAATTGTACGAAGAGCTTCTGACAAAAGAAGAAGGTTTACAAAAAACAGAAAACGAATTAATATATATAGGAAAGCCATTGGAATTTGACGAGGTTCATTTCTTGAGTGAATTGAGAAAGTTAGAGCAGGCAGCAATTGATGAACGGTTTGATGTAAAAGAAATTGTTTCTGGTATTGTGCCGACATATCATATCAGAGAAGAAGATAAAGAACGTGATTCTGCAATCTATCAGGAATTTTGCAAGCTTGGAAGAGCGAGTCATGAAGGACCAGTCATGGAGGAGTAGTTATGAGTAAAATGAATATATTATTTTCACCGCCGGATATCACGGAGGAAGAGATCGAAGAAGTAGTCGATACACTGAAAAGCGGATGGATTACAACCGGTCCCAAAACAAAGTTGTTTGAGCAGAACATTGCAAAGTTTTGCAATACAAGCAAAGCGGTGTGCTTGAATTCTGCAACAGCGTGTGCAGAGATGGCATTGCGTGTTCTGGGGATAGGACCAGGAGATGAGGTAATTACAAGCGCCTACACCTACACTGCATCTTCTAGTGTTGTCTGTCATGTGGGAGCAAAATTAGTTTTGGTAGATACGCAGAAAGATTCGTATGAGATGGATTATGAGGCGTTAGAAGAAGCTATTACAGAAAAAACAAAAGCAATTATTCCGGTCGACATAGCCGGAGTAATCTGCGATTACGAAAAAATATATGAGATTATAGAGAGAAAGAAGAGTTTGTTTCAGGCGAGCAGCGAACTGCAGGGAAAATTAGGACGTATTGCAGTAGTTGCAGATGCAGCACATGCGTTTGGCGCAATGCGTGATGGAAAACATTGCGGAGAAATTGCTGATTTTACAAGCTTTTCTTTTCATGCCGTGAAGAACCTTACGACAGCGGAAGGTGGAGCCTTAGTGTGGAGAGATATAGACGGTGTGGATAATGATGCGCTGTATAAACAGTTTATGCTGTTATCACTGCATGGTCAGTCTAAAGATGCGTTGGCAAAAACACAGCTTGGCGCGTGGGAATATGATATTGTGGCGCCTTATTTTAAATGCAACATGACGGATATTATGGCTTCATTAGGACTTGTGCAGTTGAAAAGATATCCGGGAATTTTGGAGAGAAGAAAGGCGCTTATTGAAAAATATAATGAGGGCTTAAAAGATCTTCCGATTACTGTGTTGCAGCATTATGGAGAAAATTTTGTTTCAAGCGGACATCTGTATTTGGTACGAGTGAACGGAAAGACAAGACAGGAGTGCAATGACATTATTATAAAGATGGCAGAGCGTGGAATCGCTACGAATGTACATTATAAGCCGTTGCCAATGTTGACAGCATATAAGAGTCTGGGATTTGATAAGGCAGATTATCCGAATGCGTGCGATTTGTTTGAAAATGCAATTACCTTGCCGCTTCATACGAAATTGACTGATGAAGAAGTGGATTATGTAATTCAAAATTTTAAAGAATGTATAGAATAGGAATTAAGTAGATCATGAGAAAATGGAATGACCTTCCGAAAGAAATGCAAGTGGAACAAGTAAAAAAATATTATGAAATACTGCAATGCCATAAGGGAAGTTTGCTGGCAAAACGAATTTTTGATATCATAGTTGCGAGTCTGCTTGTCGTAATTCTTTCACCGATATTACTTTTTCTGAGTATTTTGATCAAAATAGATTCACCGGGACCGGTGATGTTTCGTCAGGTAAGAGTGACAACATATGGAAAACCGTTTCGTATCTTTAAATTCCGCACAATGGTAAATAATGCGGATAAGATCGGAACACAGGTAACAACAAAGGGAGATTCCAGAGTAACTCGTATGGGAAAGATGCTTAGAGGTTGTCGATTGGATGAGTTGCCACAGCTTTTTAATGTGTTAAAAGGTGAGATGTCTTTTGTTGGGACAAGACCGGAAGTAGAAAAATATGTTGCACATTATACAGATGAGATGAAAGCAACTCTGCTTATGCCGGCTGGAATAACCTCAAGAGCAAGTATAGAGTATAAAGATGAGGAACGATTGCTTGAGTCGGCAGAGAATGCAGATGAGGTATATATCCATCAGGTGCTGCCGGAGAAGATGAAGTATAATTTAAGAGCAATTGAAAAATTCAGTTTTTGGGATGATATAAAAACAATGTTTGCCACTGTGATAGCAGTGATAAAATAGTAGAGGAGAACGACACGCATGAATGTATGGATTGTTAATCATTATGCAATTCCACCGAGTATGGGAGGATTAGTAAGACATTATTATTTTTCGAAATATCTACAGAAAAATGGTCATACAGTAAAAATATTTACTTCCAGTAAGATACACAATACGGACATTAATATGATTCGTGATAAATCGCTTTATAAAGAAGAGATAGTGGACGGAATTGAGTACACGTTTGTGAAAAGCAGAGATTACAGAGGGAATGGTTTGCAAAGAATACTGAATATGGTTGAATTGCCGTTTCAAATGTGGAAAACAATGAAGCTTTTTTTCAAAAAAGAAAAACCCGATGTAATCTACACTTCGTCACCGGATTTGTTTGTGGCATTTTTTGCGTTGGTGTTTGGTCGAAAGAAAAAAATTCCAGTTGTTGTGGAAGTCCGAGATCTTTGGCCGGAGTCGATTGTAGAGTATAATGGCATGTCCAGAAAAAATCCGATTATTCAGATACTTTATCAGTTGGAAAAGTGGATTTATAAGAAGGCGGACAGATTGATTTTTACTATGCCAGGAGGCAAAGAGTATATTAAAGATAAAGGCTGGGATAAAGCAATAGATTTACGAAAAGTACACCATATTAACAATGGAGTAGATTTAGAGGAGTTTGAATACAATAAACGAAACAATCATGTTTGTGATGAAGATTTAGAGTCAAATGATAAAAAAATAGTTTATGTGGGTTCGATCCGCCTTGCAAATAACTTGGGACAATTAATAAAAGCTGCAAAGGTTCTAAAAGAGAAGCATAGAGACGATATTAAATTTTTGATATATGGTGACGGGACTGAGAAGGAGCAACTGGAGAAATTTGCTTGCGAAGAAAAGTTAAATGTAGTGTTCAAAGGGAAGGTTGAGAAAAAATATATACCATATATATTGAGTAAGGCAGATGTAAATATTATCAATGTGAAAAATACCGGATTGACGAAATATGGGTGTAGTTGGAATAAACTTTTTGAGTATATTGCAAGTGAGAATCCAATAGTTTGTAATTTCCCACAGAAATATGACTTGATAAATGAGTATCATTTAGGAAAGAGTGAAAAGTTTGCATCTAGCAGAGATTATGCAAAAAGGCTCAAAGAGTTGGTAGACATTACTGAGGAAGAAAGAAGAGTTGTCCGTGAGAATGCAAAGCAACTGAAGAAAGAATATGATTATCAATATCTGACAACGTGTTTGGAAAAAATATTCAGTAATGTAGTAGGAGAAAAATGATGAAGATACTTTTTTTATCGGCTGCGAACAGCATACATACTGTCAAATGGATAAATGCACTAGCGAGTAGGGGACATGAAGTTTATTTGGTATATAATAAAGGGCATGAGCCAAAGATGGATCAAATAAATAAAAATATACATCAGCACCAGTTGAAATATAAGGGTGGAGTAGGATATTATTTGAATGCGAAAGAATTGCGAAAACTGAAGAAAGAGATTTCGCCGGATATAATAAATGTTCATTATGCAAGTGGATATGGAACATTGGCTAGAAAAAGCAAACTGTGCCCAATATTATTGTCGGTATGGGGAAGTGACGTATATGATTTTCCAAATAAAAGTTTTGTCAATAAAAGTATTCTAAAAAAGAATGTTCTTCATGCGAAGAAAATCGCATCTACTAGCAATTGTATGGCAAACGAACTTAGAGACGTTTTGAAAATGCCTAAATTACAAATAGGGATTACACCATTTGGAGTTGACTTAGAGAAATTTAAAGGTTGCACGGAAGAAAAAGAAAAGAAAAATCATAAGATTTTGATAGGAACAATAAAAACGTTGAAACCTTTGTATGGAATTGCAGAGCTAATAAAGGCAGTAAAGATTTTAAGTGAAAATTTGGTAAAAGACGGATACGAAGAAATTTGTAAACAATTGCAGGTGGAAATCTATGGAGATGGACCACAAAAAGAAGAACTAGAAAAACTAATTCAAGAACTTTCATTAGAGAATGTGATATACTTAAAAGGTCAGATCCCAAACAAAGATGTACCTCAAGTGCTATCCCAATTTGATGTTTTTTGTGCAACAAGCTTTAAAGAAAGCTTTGGAGTGGCTGTGGTAGAAGCGATGGCTATGAGCCTTCCGGTTGTAGTGACAGATACAGACGGTTTTAAAGAGGTTGTTGCAGATGGCGAGAATGGTTATATTGTTCCAATAGGAAATGAAAAGGCGATTGCATTGAAATTACAAGAATTGATTATAGATAGAAAAAAAAGAGAATGCATGGGAAAAGCTGGAAGAAAACGAGTAGAGGAATTGTATGATTGGGAAAAGAATGTTGATACAATGGAAAAATTATATGAAGAAGTGAGAGTGAAAAAAGAGTGAAAGAAAAAAGATGTATTTTTCATATTCCCAATTATATAGATAAGACTAGCAAGTCGGGGTCAAGTGTCAGACCACAAATGATGATAAAAGCATTTGAAGAGATAGGCTACCATGTCGACTATGTAATGGGATATGGAAAAGAAAGAAAATCACAGATTGAAAAAATAAAACGAAATATTAGAAATGGGGTTAAATACGAATTTTTATATGCTGAGAATTCAACAACACCAACATTGCTGACAGAAAAAAATCATATTCCCAAGTATCCATTTTTAGATTTTGGTTTTTTTAAATTTTGTAAAAAATATGGAATTAAGATTGGGCTTTTTTATCGAGATGTCTATTGGAAATTTCCACTATATAAGCAGGGAGTTTCATTTGGGAAAAGAATGGTTACATTGCCAATGTTTTATTATGACTTGAAAAAATACAAAAGGTATGTGGATATATTGTATCTTCCTTCCAAAAGAATGAAGAAATATGTTGATATTCCAATTATATGCAAGGAATTACCGCCAGGTTGTGAGGCGAGAACTTTGAATGAAGAGGAACACTGTAAGAAAAAGGTAAATCAAAAACTGAATATTTTTTATGTTGGTGGAATTAGTGGACTATATAATTTGACAAAATTGTTTCAAGTTGTAAAGGAATTACCATTTGTGAAGTTAGTTGTTTGTTGTAGAGAAAATGAGTGGAAAGAACATAAAGCAGGTTACTCCCGTTACTTGAATGATAGAGTGGAAATTATTCATAAATCGGGGGAAGAGTTGGAGAAATATTATGCAGAAACGGATATTTGTTCATTGTTCTTTGAAAGTGAAGAATATAGAAGTTTTGCAATGCCAATTAAACTTTTCGAATATTTAGGTCATAAAAAACCAGTTATTGCAACTGAAAATACAGCGGCAGGAGAGTTTGTACGAGAAAATGCAGTTGGGTGGGAAGTTCCGTATAGTGAAGAAGATTTAAGAAATCTATTAAAAGAGATAAACGAGAATAAACAAACTCTTGAAAAAATGGAAAATAATATTTGTAATACATTAGAGAAAAACACTTGGAAAGCAAGAGCTTATCAAGTTGAAAAAGATTTAAGTGGTAAGAATAACTATTAGGAGGAAATAAAAATGAAACAGCAGTTATTAAAAAAAATCGAGGAAAAATCAATTACAGTAGGTGTAGTAGGATTAGGTTACGTAGGATTACCGCTTGCGGTAGAAAAAGCGAAAGCAGGATTTAAAACAATCGGTTTTGATGTACAAGATGAAAAAGTAAAATTAGTAAATGAAGGACACAACTATATTGGTGATGTTGTTGATAGTGATTTGAAAGAATTAGTAGAGAGTAAAATGCTTACAGCAACAACAGACTTTAGCTTTGTAAAAGATGTTGATTTTGTTGCTATCTGTGTGCCAACACCATTGGATACACATCAACAGCCAGATATCAGCTATGTGAAATCTTCAACAGAGGCAATTTCAAAATATTTAACAAAAGGAACAATGGTTGTGTTAGAATCTACAACATACCCGGGAACAACAGAAGAATTAATTAAACCAATTTTAGAAGAAGGTTCAGGATTAAAATGTGGAGAGGACTTTTATTTAGGATTCTCGCCAGAACGTGTTGATCCAGGTAATTTGATCTATAAAACAAAGAACACACCAAAAGTAGTAGGAGCAATTGGAAAAGATGCTACAGAAGTAATTGCAACAATGTACAGAGCGGTACTGGAAGGCGATGTTTACGAAGTATCTTCACCAGCAATTGCTGAAATGGAGAAAATTTTAGAAAATACATACAGAAACATCAATATCGGTTTGGTAAATGAATTGACAATGCTTTGTAATAAACTGGGAATCAGCATGTGGGAAGTAGTGGATGCTGCGAAGACAAAACCATACGGATTCCAGGCATTTTATCCAGGTCCAGGACTTGGTGGACACTGTATCCCATTAGATCCATATTATTTGTCATGGAAAGCAAGAGAGTATGGATTCCATACATCTATGATTGAGAACTCTATGATGATCAATGACCAAATGCCAGAATATTGTGTAGAACGTGCAAGTAAAATTTTAAATCGTCATGGGAAAGCGATGAACGGAGCAAAAGTTCTAGTTGTGGGTGTTGCTTACAAACAAGACATAGACGATTATCGTGAAAGTCCAGCACTTCGTGTAATTGAAGTTTTAAAACGTGAGATGGCTAATGTCGAATTTTATGATCCATGGATTTCAGAATACAAATATAAAGGAGAAAAATACCAAGGATTGAAAGATATCACTCCGGAAGTAATTGCTTCTTATGATCTGGTTATGATTACAGCAGCACATACAAATGTGGACTATGATATGATTCAAAAGAATGCAGTTGCTATTTTTGATACAAAAAATGTGATGAAAAATATTGAGAACAGAGAAAATATTGAAGTATTATAGGAGAAAAGAATATGAAAATAGTTACGATTGTAGGGGCAAGACCGCAATTCGTAAAAGCGGCAGCAGTCTCGAGAGTAATACGAAAAGAACATACAGAGATTTTAGTTCATACAGGACAACACTATGATAATAATATGTCAGATGTGTTTTTTGAGGAATTGCATATTCCAAAACCAGACATCAATCTTGGTGTCGGTTCTGGAACGCATGCGAAGCAAACAGCGGAAATGATGGTTGGGATTGAAGAAATCTTGTTGAATGAAAAGCCGGACTATTTATTAGTATATGGCGATACAAATTCAACACTTGCGGGTGCTATTACAGCTTCTAAAATTCATATACCAATTATTCATGTGGAGGCAGGACTTCGTTCTTTTAATATGCGTATGCCGGAAGAGCAAAACCGCATTTTGACAGACCGAATTTCTACATTACTGTTATGTCCTACAAATGTAGCTGTTGAGAATTTGAGAAAAGAAGGTTTGACTGAGGGCGTGCACAATGTCGGTGATGTTATGTGTGATGCGGTTTTATATTATTCAAAAATGTTGGATGAAAAACCGGCAGATTATTATTTTGCACATTTAGAAGGGCTATTTGGAGAAATTACACCTGTCAAAGAATGGTATTTGTCAACAATTCATCGAGCGGAAAATACAGATTCGATTGAGAAAATAAAAGAGATATTAGATGCTTTTGAACAGTTAGATGCACCTGTTATTTTTCCAGTTCATCCTAGGACAAAAGGACTGGTTCGTGAAGTCAAAGAGACACATGGCTATAAAAATACTCTTTTTGTAGAGCCGATGGGATATTTGGATATGTTATATTTTGTGAAAAATGCGAAAAAAGCGGTTACAGATTCAGGAGGCCTTCAGAAAGAGACATATATATTGGGGACACCATGCGTAACCGTTCGTGATCAGACGGAATGGGTGGAGACATTAGTTGGCAATCACAACATTTTGGCAAAACCAGACGCAAAAGATATTGTGGATAAAGTTATGAATACTGTAATTGATTATGATAAAAAGGAAGCATACTATGGAAATGGCAATGCGGCTGAGAAAATTTGTAAGTTGATTAGATAGTGAACTGAATTGAAAATCATGGGAGAACAAAATATGTATGGTTGGGTTATTGCAAAAAACATAGATATTAGCTTTCTAGATGAATCTAATACAAAACAGTATTTTGTGGATGGGTATAATATCTTTGTGAATGTGATGAACAAGTTTGAAAAGGATACCGTGTTTAGGTTTGAAAAAGGAAAAATTTGTTTGTTGGATGGGGTTATACTGAATAAAAAAGAATTGTTAGAAGAAAAACGAGAAAGTATATGGCAGAAGTTGTTTGAAAAACTTGTCTTACAAGAAAATTTTCCGAGTGTTTTAAGGGGATGTTTTAATGGGGGTATATATGATGGGAACAAAAAGGTATTTACAGTATATACGAATCATGTAGGAGACAGACCAGTATATTATTATTTTCATAAAGATAAAATGCTTATTTCCTCAAATTATAATTACATGTTAAAAGTTTTAAAATACAATAGTATATCTTTAACAGCAGATGAGATGGCGGTAAAATGTATGCTCACATATGGCTATATGTTAGAAGATATTACTTTTTGTAAAGAGATTCATCGTTTGTTACCAGGAACGAAATTAAACATAATTGGTAATAATGCAGAGCGATATGAAATCATTCGTTATTATCAAATTAGCAATAAAGAAAATCTTTCCATGACAGAAGATGAAGCGATAGAGTTGGTTGATCAAAGTTTCCGGAAAGCAGTTAAAAGGGAATTTGAAAAAGATAAGGAATATGGTTATAAACATTTGGTAGATTTAAGTGGCGGTTTAGATAGCAGAATGGTCAGTTGGGTAGCAAATGACATGGGCTATAAAGAACAACTAAATATATCATACTGTAAAGAAGGATATTACGATGAAAAAATTTCTAAAGAGATTGCTAAGTATTTAAACCATGAGTATATATTTAAATATTTAGATGATAAAAAATTTTTATATGATATTGAAGAAATTACAGATAAAAATTTCTGTGCAGCAACATATTTTGGAATTACTGGAGGAAACCGGTTGCTTAAGTCATTAAATATGAAAATATTTGGCTTGGAGCATACAGGACAATTAGGGGATGCCTTATTATCAACTTATTATCAAGAAAAAGAGGAAAACTTTTCAGTGCCAAAGTTTGGAGAAAAGGGGTATTCAAATTATTTTGAGTGTGAGTTTGATGAGTCAATATTAAAGAAACATAAAAATAAAGAGGTTTTTGCTATTTATGAAAGAGGTTTTTTAGGAGTATGTTCG
>OBAB01000954.1_pt1 | contig 14357 bp, 10 predicted proteins | sample 1516501 | NCBI WGS metagenome assembly OBAB01 (sample SAMEA2579906, study PRJEB22360) | human gut metagenome
GCTATCAGAGTATGGGTGCGCGCATCAGAAACCGCCATGTGACGCCGGAACTGTTTGCATGCGGAGCAAGGCGCTTTATCTACGGACTGGGAAAAAAGGTTATACTTGCCAACCAGTTCGGAAGCGTGGTGGACAAGGTTCTGGCCAATCCCATGGACCAGATCAGCGGAGGTTTGGGATGGTATGTGGGAATCCTGTATACACTGCAGATTTATTTTGATTTTTCCGGTTATTCCGATATGGCGGTGGGCCTTGGTAAAATGCTGGGCTTTGAGCTGACGGAGAACTTTAATTATCCATATCTGGCCAGGTCCGTGGGAGAGTTCTGGCGCAGATGGCATATATCTCTCTCCAGCTGGTTCAAGGACTACCTTTACATTCCTCTTGGCGGAAGCAGGAAGGGGACATTTGTTACCTGCCGTAATCTGATGATCGTATTTATCTGTACCGGATTCTGGCATGGCGCGGGCCTGTCCTTTATTGCGTGGGGAATGTATTACGGCTGCCTGCAGGTGGCGGAACGGCTGTTTTTAAAGCGGCGGCTGGAGTGTCTGCCAGCGGCGGTCAGTTATATTTATATGTTTTTTGTTACCGTGGTGGGATGGACCATGTTCCGGGCGGATTCGTTGACCCGGGGACTTATGCTGCTTAAGCAGATGTTTCTTCTGCGCCCGGGGATTTATGATACGGCCATGTATATGAGCCATAAGACCATAGTCTATATGGTGATAGGGATTGTGCTGTGCGGTCCGTTTCAGGCCCTGGTTCCCTGTTTTAAGAAACATATGCAGGACGGCAGAAGCATTTACCTGTCTGAAAGCCTGGGACTTATACTGCTGTTTGCATACTCGATTGTGATGGCTGTGGGCAGCACTTATAATCCGTTTATCTATTTCCGGTTTTAGAGAGGAGGCAGCAGGTGAGACAACGCATAAAAGCATATATATTTGCAGGCATGTTCCTGGGGATGATGATACTGCCCGGACTCCTGTTCATACCTCTTAAGGATTATGTGGACACGGAGAATTACGAGAACCGGGTTTACCAGGAAAAGCCGGTTCTTAATTTCAGGAATCTTTCTGCAGCGGACCTTAAATCCTATCCGGGGCAGTATGACGCCTACTTTAATGACCATCTGGCCTTTAAGAATCCCATTGTGGCCTTTGGGAAATTGGCGGACATTCATGTGTTTGGGGAAGTCACGTCCGATGCCGTTCTTATGGGAAAGGACGGATGGATGTTCTATAAGCTGAAAGGGGAAATGGAGGACAGCATTGCGGACTACCAGGGAACCAATCATTACAGTGTTGATGAGATGGAACGGTTTGGGGCGCTGCTTAAGCAGGCGGAGGAAAATCTGGCCTCCAGAGGGATAAAGCTGGTTTTCTATATGGTTCCCAATAAGGAGCAGGTATACAGCGAGTTTATGCCCTCATCCGTGAAGGTGGTTCAGGAACAGTCCAAGGCGGATTTGCTGTACGAATATCTGAAAGAGAATACGGACTGTGATGTGTACTACCCCCTGGATGAGTTCAGAAAGGCCAAGGATGACTGGTGCCAGATATACAGGAAGTATGATACTCATTGGAATGATATGGGGGCATTTATGGCATCCCAGATGGTGATACAGGACATAGACGGGGAGCCGTTCGGACCGGAGTCATACCGCTCTTATGATATTGAAAACAGAGGAACCTTCAGCGGGGACCTGGCAACCATGCTGAATCTTCAGAAGTATTATGACGATGACCCATTCCTTAAAGTGTCAGGCTACAGGGAGGATGTGTCCTTTGAAATGGATTACCAGAATGAACATGAGACCATCACCCACTACTCCTCAGACGCAGAGGAAAAAGCAGAAAGAATCCTTATTTGCAGGGACTCCTTCGGGGTACACATGGCTGAGTACTTTGCCAGGAACTACCCGGATGTGACGCTGATGGATTACCGGACAGAGGACTGCGGGGCGGCTGCCCTTGAGATTCAGCCGGACGCAGTGGTGATTGAGGTGGCGGAACGGTATACGGATTACATGTTCGGACTGCTGGAACGTCTGGGTACCATCGGAAGCGGGGATGGGATTCTGAAAGAGGAAACCGCGGACTGAAACAGGCGGAATGAAAAATACGGCAGCGAATCGGATGAGTGTTCACCGGATTTCGCTGCCGCTGTTTTATATTTGATTTGATTTTAATTGCTGTATAAGACATGGGAAAAAACGCTGATCCCCAGGAAAATTGTGCCGAAGCCTACCCGGCCAGAAATCCTTTTCCGATGATTTCGCTGGAGTTGGATATCAGCATGAAGGCCGTGGGTTCAATGGTGCGGATGTAGTTTCGCAGCTTTAATGCCTGGCTGCGTTTCATGGTGGTCATGATTACGGTCTTTTCATGATGGGTAAAGGCTCCCTGCGCATGGTATACCGTGGCGCTGCGGTGCAGCGTGTTGATGATATAGTCGCAAATCGGATCCGGGTCGTCACAGATAATATTAAAGCATTTGCACAGATTCAGATTCTCAATCACATCGTCGATGACCAGGGATTTGGCCGCCAGGCCGATGGTGGAGAACAGTCCTGTCTCAGGCCCGAAGATGAAGAATGAGGAGGCCACGGCCGCCACATCCACCAGCATGAGAACGGTTCCTATGTTAAGGCTGGTATATTTCTTAAGTATCATGGCGATGATATCTGTACCGCCGCTGGAAGCGCCCAGATTAAAGAGAATGGCTGTGCCCACTGCCGGCAGGAAGATGGCGAACAGCAGCTCCAGCAAAGGCTCTGTTGTCAGCGGCCTGCTTAAAGGACAGACACGTTCCAGCAGGGACAGGCTGATGGACATGACCATACTTGCATAAACGGTCTTTATTCCAAAACCCTTACCCAGGAAAATGAACCCTAAAACCAGCAGTGAGGTGTTCACAATAAATGTGAAATCACTGGCAGACCAACGGCTGATTTCGCTTACTACAGTGGAAAAGCCTGTGACGCCTCCGAATGCAAAATGATTGGGGAACTTGAAGAAGTAGATTCCAACCACCATAATCCAGATGCTTACTGTAATGATGCCATATTCGGCGGCAGTGCGCCAAAATGGACTTTTGATATCGCTCATAATCCCTGCTTCCCTTACCTGATCCGGATGACGGATATGCGGGAAGTTTACCCCCTTTGCGGCATGAATGCCACGTATTCATTGTTGTTCCAACCATATAATAGGATGAAACCACTACAAGTGCAATCACATTTTTTGTTGAAACAGCCACAAGTATATAACTGTAGCCGGGAAAGTGTTGTGAATAAAGGAGAATACAGTATTTGGGGTATATGTGGTGCAAAAACAGCTTGTAACCACTATATATATGGTTTATAATGGTGAGCGTGACATCTGGAAATGGTATGCATGGATGTCAGGAATTAGATAAGGACAGGAACCGGCAGGAGAAAAGTAAGAGGAAGCCGGAGAAAATGAGATAAGGTGAGATAAGGAGAGCAAAAGGACATCATGGCGGATACGAATGTAGAGATAGATTTGGACTATAAAGGGCTGGAACAATGTCTGGAAGAAATCGGAAGGGATTTTCAGGGGGAGGGATATGGACTGGATTGTCTGCTTGAGAGATACCGCTCCTTCCGCAAACCGGGAATGGGGCCGGCTGAGGGAATGGAAGCCCTGATTCGGTCCGCGGCGGAACTGACTTCCAAGGAAACACCCCTGTGGGAATTTGCAGCGGCCAGGCTGCGGTACTGCGGTTTTGCCTGTGAGGTGGAGGAACAGCTTAAGGGACTGGGAATTAAGGGACTGTATGAAAAGATTTCATATCTGACGGAACAGGGGTTATATGGTGATTATATCCTGAAGCATTACAGCCGGGAGGAGATAGAAGAGGCGGAAGGATTTCTTGATGATGAGAGAAATAAGCTCTTTACCTATGCGGGACTGGATTTGCTGCTTAAGCGGTATGTGATCCAGGACCACAGCCATCATCCGTTAGAGACGCCCCAGGAAATGTATCTGGGCATTTCCCTGCACCTGGCCATGAAGGAAAGTAAGGATTGCAGGATGCAATGGGTGCGCCGGTTTTATGATATGCTCAGCCGTATGCAGGTTACCATGGCCACCCCAACCCTGTCCAATGCCAGGAAACCGTACCATCAGCTTTCCAGTTGTTTTATTGACACTGTGCCGGATAGCCTGGAAGGAATTTACAGAAGCGTGGACAACTTTGCACAGGTCAGTAAATTTGGCGGGGGCATGGGCTTGTATTTCGGAAAGGTCAGGGCAACGGGAAGCAGGATTCGGGGATTTGAGGGGGCTGCCGGAGGCGTGATCCGCTGGATTAAGCTGGTGAACGATACGGCTGTGGCAGTGGACCAGCTGGGGATGCGCCAGGGCGCTGCCGCGGTTTATCTGGACGCCTGGCACAAGGATCTGCCGGAGTTTCTTCAGCTTCGTACTAATAACGGGGATGACCGTATGAAGGCCCACGACATTTTCCCGGCCGTGTGTTTTCCTGATTTATTCTGGAAGATGGCTGAGGAGAATCTGGACCAGGACTGGCATCTGATGTGCCCTCATGAGATCCGGACCGTCAAGGGATACTGCCTGGAGGACTGCTATGGGGAGCTGTGGGAGGAACGGTATCTGGACTGCGTGGGAGATGACAGGATATCCAAGCGCACTGTGTTGTTAAAGGATGTGGTACGCCTGATTATCAAGTCCGCGGTGGAGACAGGCACACCATTTATCTTTAACCGGGATACGGTAAACCGGGCCAACCCCAACAGCCACCGGGGCATTATATACTGTTCCAACCTGTGCACCGAGATTGCCCAGAACATGTCTCCCATAGAAAGTGTGTCAACTCAGGTGCTGGAGGTTAATGGGGAGACCGCGGTGGTCCAGACCACACGGCCGGGAGATTTTGTTGTCTGTAATCTGGCCAGCCTCTGTCTGGGGGCGATTGATGTGGATGATCCGGATGAAGTGGAGTATATTGCCGCCAGTGCTGTGAGGGCATTGGATAATGTAATTGACCTGAATTTTTATCCCCTGGCCTACGCCGGAATTACCAATCAGAATTACAGAGGAATCGGTCTGGGAGTCAGCGGTTACCATCATATGCTGGCAAAGCACGGCATACGGTGGGAGAGCGAGGAACATCTGGTCTTTGCGGACCAGGTGTTTGAGCGGATTCATTACGCGGCTGTCAGGGCCAGCGCCAATCTGGCGGCTGAGAAGGGATGCTACCGGTATTTTGAGGGAAGCGAATGGCAGACAGGGGCATACTTTGAGAAGCGGGGGCTTGTGAGCAGGGAATGGAAAGCGCTGGCAGAACAGGTGGCAGAGCACGGAATGCGCAACGCCTATCTTCTGGCTGTGGCGCCTACCAGCAGCACCAGCATACTCTCCGGTACAACGGCAGGCCTGGATCCTGTGATGAAGCGGTTTTATCTGGAAGAGAAAAAGAACGCCATCCTTCCCAGGGTGGCCCCGGATCTGACACCCAGGACCTTCTGGCTGTATAAAAGCGGATACACCATGGACCAGACCTGGACGGTGCGGGCCGCAGGTGTGCGCCAGAGGCATATTGACCAGGCCCAGAGCGTGAATCTGTACATTACCAACGATTATACCATGCGGCAGCTGCTGAACCTCTATATACTGGCCTGGGAGAGCGGCGTAAAGACCCTCTACTATGTGCGCAGCAAGTCTTTGGAGGTGGAGGAGTGCGAGAGCTGTTCCAGTTAAGCTGCTGTTGAAAGGTATGGAAAGGCATGTAAGAAAGGATTTTTGATATGAGTATATTGTCAGCCAAGCCCCTGTTTAACCCTCAGGGTGATACGGATAAGAACAGCCGGAGGATGATAGGCGGAAATACCACCAATCTCAACGACTTTAATAATATGAAATACACCTGGGCCAGCAGCTGGTACCGCCAGGCCATGAATAATTTCTGGATTCCGGAGGAAATCAACCTCAGCGCGGATTTAAAGGATTATAAGAACCTGACGGCTGCGGAGCGTACTGCCTATGATAAGATACTGAGCTTTCTGGTGTTCTTAGATTCCATCCAGACAGCAAACCTGCCCTGTATTGCCCAGTATATCACAGCCAATGAGGTGAATCTGTGCCTTACCATACAGGGATTTCAGGAGGCGGTGCACAGCCAGAGCTACAGCTATATGCTGGATTCCATCTGCAGTCCGGTGGAGCGGGACAGAATATTGTACCAGTGGAAGGAGGATGAACACCTTCTGCGCCGCAATACATTTATAGGAAATCTGTATAATGAATTCCAGGAGAAGAAGGATGATGTGACCCTTCTCAGGGTCATCATGGCCAATTATATCCTGGAGGGCATTTATTTTTACAGCGGGTTCATGTTTTTTTATAACCTGGGAAGGGGCGGCAAGATGCCCGGAAGCGTCCAGGAAATCCGGTATATCAACCGGGATGAGAATACCCATTTGTGGCTGTTCCGCAGCATGATTGCCGAACTCAGGAAAGAGGAACCGCAGTTATTCACGCCTAAGATGGTAGATATGCTCAGGTCCATGCTGGAGGAGGGCGTGGCTCAGGAAATCCAGTGGGGATGCTATGTGATTGGCGATGATGTTCCGGGTCTGACCAGAGAAATGGTTACGGACTACATACGGTATCTGGGAAACCTGCGCTGGAGCGGGCTGGGCTTCGGCACCTTGTACGAGGGGTATGACGAGGAGCCGCAGTCCATGAAATGGGTGAACCAGTATTCCAATGCGAATATGGTGAAAACAGACTTTTTTGAGGCAAAGAGCACGGCTTATGCAAAAAGCGCTGCCATTGTTGATGATTTATAGATAAGGGGGTATAATGGGGCAGGGATACCGGCATGGGAAGCAGTGTCAGACGCAGGAACAGATGCAGGATCAGACGCCTGGTATCCGATTATATGATTGACAGGAGGAGCGATAACGTGACAGCAGAAGAGGGGGACCGCAGGACCTGGGAGCTGGCAGGACAGCTGGTACAGATTGACAGTTCTGATCCGGGAGCCTATGAGGGCCAAATTGAACAGTGGATATATGAATGGTTTACAAAAGAGATAGAGGAAAAGGCAGGAGCGCTTAAGAAGCAAATTGAACTGGTCCAAAGAGAAGTGATGCCGGGCCGTTTTAATCTTATGGCCCGCATACCGGGAAGAGAACAAGCTCCGGCGCCTGCCCTTGTGTACATATGCCATATGGATACGGTGATGCTGGGGGAGGGATGGGAGGAAGAGACTCCTGCCCTGGGAGCAGTGGTAAAGGAAGGCCGCCTGTACGGAAGAGGTGCCTGTGACATGAAGTCAGGCCTGGCCTGCGCCATGTCTGCATTTTCAGATATGGTGGAATTGACCGGAAGCACAGGGGAGCTTCCGGCGCGTCCCTTTGTATTCATAGGAACCGTGGATGAGGAAGATTTTATGCGGGGAGTGGAAAGCGCTATCCGCGACGGCTGGGTAGGCAGGGAAGACTGGATACTGGATACGGAACCAACGGACGGCCAGATTCAGGTAGCCCATAAGGGCCGGACCTGGTTTGAACTGACTATACAGGGAATCACAGCCCATGCCAGTAATCCATGGAAGGGCGCTGACGCCATTGCCGCCATGGCAGAGGCAGTCAGCCATATCCGGAAGGCCATCGGCAGCTGTCCGTCCCATGAGGACCTGGGCATGTCTACGGTGACCTTTGGGCAGATAACAGGGGGATACCGTCCCTATGTTGTGCCGGATTCCTGTAAGGTATGGATTGACATGCGTCTGGTGCCGCCTACGGATACAGCGGCAGCGAAGAATATAGTAGAGGAAGCTGTAAAGGCGGCAGAAGCTGAGATTGCAGGGGTCAGGGGCAGTTACCTCATTACGGGTGACCGTCCTTATGTGGAAAAGGACAGCAGTTCCCGGCTTCTGGCCAGCCTTAAGTCTGTCTGCGACCGTGTGACGGGAGAGGACACACCTGTCGGTTCTTTTAACGGCTATACGGATACGGCGGTTATCGCAGGAACCCTGGGCAACTGCAACTGCATGTCTTATGGTCCCGGCAGCCTGGAACTGGCCCATAAGCCCAATGAGTATGTGCCCTATGAGGATGTGTGCCGCTGCAGGCGTGTTCTGACTGAGCTGGCACGGCAGGAGACATTCTTTCCCTTTGCCTTTTAAAGTCAAATGTGCTATAGTGTAACCAGTTTAAATTAAAGGAGAAGCTAAGGATGAAAAATACTGCATTGGTAATCATGGCTGCCGGTATCGGAAGCCGCTTTGGAGGCGGCATCAAGCAGCTGGAGCCCGTGGGACCCAACGGCGAGATTATCATGGATTATTCAATCCACGATGCCATGGAAGCGGGATTTAATAAGGTAATATTCATTATCAGGAGAGATCTTGAAAAAGATTTTAAGGAAATCATAGGACACAGAATAGAGAAACTCCTTCCGGTGGAGTACGCATACCAGGAACTGGAGGACCTTCCGGCCGGTTATGAAGTGACGCCCGGGAGGACCAAACCATGGGGTACAGGCCAGGCAGTCCTTTCTGTGAAGGGTATGGTAGACGGACCGTTCCTTGTGATTAATGCAGATGATTATTACGGACGGGAAGGATTTCGCAGGATTCACGATTACATGGCAGAGCATATGGACTCACAGTCTGAGAACTATGATATCTGCATGGGAGGTTTTGTGCTGTCCAACACCCTCAGCGATAACGGTACAGTGACCAGAGGCGTGTGCCAGGTAGATGAGGAAGGTTATCTGACAAACGTGACAGAGACTTATAATATCCAGATGAAGGAAGATGGGCTCCATGCCACGGATGAGAGCGGCGCGCCTGTAACCATCAGCCCGTCCCAGCCGGTTTCCATGAATATGTGGGGGCTTCCGGCCAGCTTTGTCCAGGAGCTGGAGAAGGGATTCCCGGTATTTTTGGACAATCTGAAAGAGGGTGATATTAAATCAGAATACCTTCTTCCTAAAATCATAGACAATCTGGTACAGAATAAGAAGGCGAGAGTGACCGTCCTTGACACCCCGGATAAATGGTTTGGCGTTACCTACAGGGAAGATAAACAGGCCGTGGCGGACGCCATCAGAGGGCTGATCCAATCAGGGGTATATAAGGAGAAGCTGTTTTGATTAAGAGGATACTACAGACTGAAGAAATAAGCAGTATATAATAAAAAACTGCCCGGCCGGAACTGCCCCAAAGGTTCTGGCCCGGCCATGATATGGCAGACAGGCAGACAGGGACATGCGGATACTGTCAATCCGTGTGTCCTTTTTTCATGCATAATTTCAAATACCCAAGCCTATACTATAAAAACAGCCCACTTAAGCCGGGCGATGATTATAACATGTTTGGGTGGACAACTTAGCTATGAAATTATGGAAAACATTTAACGTACAAAAACGGGAAGACATATCTTATTATAATACATCAGAAGGTTTTGAAACAGAGGGCTTTGCCATGCACCTGGACCGGCTTATCAGAGAGGAGATGGCAGCCAAGGGAAAGGACGGAATCATGTTCCTGTGTATCGGCACAGACCGGTCTACCGGAGACAGCCTGGGCCCTCTGGTGGGACATATGCTCCGCAGCCGGCGGCTTAAGGGAGCCGCGGTCATCGGAACACTTGACAAGCCGGTCCATGCCATGAATCTGGATTTGTACGCCAGGTATATACGGCTTCACTATCCGGACTATGTGGTGGTTGCCATTGATGCTTCGGTGGGAAGCCTGGACCATGTGGGATACGCGACCCTGGGGCGGGGAGCGCTTCAGCCGGGACTGGGAGTGTCCAAGGAACTGCAGGCCGTGGGCGACATAGCCATAACCGGAATCGTAGGCGGAGTGGGCAGCCGGGATCCGGTCATGCTCCAGAGCGTGCGCCTGTCCATGGTGATGAAAATGGCGGACTGTATTTGCGAAAGCATTTTTCTTGTCGAACGATTATGGGAAAATGCTGCCATAATATGACAAATTCTGCGCCGGGAATCTGCTATGCTTGTTTGGATTAAAAACAGCGGGGTGATTCTATGGGAGAATTATATGAACCCTTCCCTAAGCTGCCGAAGAATTTCCGGCAGATAGGTGAGAGGGACCAGGTTTTAAAATTATATCTGGAAGATTATGTAAATACTTATTTAAAACGCCTCCAGCCGGCAAAGGGGGCTGATTTGCGTGTGGGTCTGCTTTTGGGAAGCAGGGAGACCCATGAGGACATACCCTTTGTTTTTGTGGATGGAGCCCTGGAAATGGATTCAGTCACCGAGGAAGGCGGAAAAGTGGCCTTCACCGAGGATGCCTGGAAAAAGGCCTACCAGGATGTGGAGCAGATGTTTCCCAAACGCACGGTCCAGGGATGGTTTCTCTGCGCAGGACCCGGCTGTACCTTAAGCCCTCTGACTTATTGGAAGCAGCACAGTCAGTATTTTACGGGAAAGAACCAGCTCATGTATCTGAACTGCGGTCTGGAGGGCGAGGAAGCTGTTTACATAACATCCTCTGACGGATTTTACAAGTTGAGAGGATACAGCATATATTATGAGCGCAACCAGATGATGCAGGATTACATGATACTGCGCAAGGATGTGCCAAGGGCAGAAACAGGAGTGGATGATAAGGTCATCCAGAACTTTAAGCAGAAAATGGACGAGCGAAGGGTGGAGGCAGGACGCCACCGGAGCACGGTGGGAGTTTTGTCGGGTCTGTGCAGCGTCCTGGCTGTGACGGTACTGGCAGGCGGCGTGGCCATGTTCAATAATTATCAGAAAATGCACCAGATGGAAAGTGTGATTGCGTCCGTGGTGCCGGAAGGAAATATAAAGGACGGCCTGATGGCGTTTACAGGTAAGGGCGGAACAGAAAATCCTTCCGGAAAGGGCTGGTCCGCTGTGGACGAGCCTGATTATGTGATTGAGGAGGCATCGGGAAAGGTATATCCCACTACGGCCCCGTCACCGGAGAATGGAGATGAGAAGCCCTCCAGGGTGACACCGGAAACACTGGCACCGTCAAATAGCGGCCAGACAGGCGGGACAGGCCAGGGAAGCGGCCAGACTGCGGCATCGGGCCAGGGAAGCGGTCAGACAGCAGCGGCCGGTCAGGGAAGCGGCCAGTCAGCAGCATCAGGTCAGAGCAGCAGCCAGAAGGGCGGGACGGGCCAGGAAAATGGCCAGACATCCGGCAAGGGTGAGTCCCAGACTGATTCAGCCCAGAAGAAAAATGAACAGACGGAGTCCGGTAATAGCCAGGCGGCAGCCCAGACAAAAGCTCCGGCCGATGATTCCACTCTGCCGCCAACCGGAGGAAGAGGGGAAGCTGATGACCAGACTGTGTCTTCTGCCAGCTACAAGGTGTATACCGTGGCGGATGGGGAGACATTGTACGGAATCTGCTTTAAGCTGTATCATAATCTGCAGCATATAGATGAAATCTGCAGGGTTAATTCCCTGACAGATGAAAACAGCATATTTGCAGGTCAAAAGCTTTTGATTCCATAAGTATATGCCTGGAAACTTCTGGCGGAAAAAGATAATGCGTTTTATCCAAAATTGTTGTATACTATTGCATATACGCAAAAGACGAATTTTGGGAGAACGCAGGATGGGCAGTACCAATTCTATGAGCCGTGAAAATAAAAAAAAGCAGCTGAAGCGTCAAATCGTACCTTCCGGCAGTCCCTTCCAGGAAGAGGAGGACAGCCGGGAAATCGTTCACAAGGCGCACCAGCGTGTAGTCAGGAAGCGCCTGATTATTCTGGCTGTGCTTGTTGGCCTGGCAGCCATAGCAGCCCTGGTGCTGTTCCGCTATGAACGTTATCATACCTTTACGGATTACCAGACAGTATGGGAGCGGGACCTGGTAGCTGAGGCCCAGGAAGCCGCGGCCCAGGGTGAAGGGAGCTTCTGCGGGTACAGGGATTTCGGGGACGGAGTCCTCAAATATACCAAGGATGGAGCTACCTATCTGGACGCCAAGGGCAAGGTGGTATGGGTGCAGAGCTATGAGATGAGAACCCCCGTGGTATCGGTCAACGGCGATTTTGTGGCCATTGGGGACCAGCAGGGCAACAGCATCTACATATGCGATAAGAACGGGACCCAGGGCCAGGCCACCACGCTGCTGCCCATATTGAGGGTTACAGTGTCCGCCAAGGGCGTGGTGGCTGCCCTTCAGGAGGATTCCAAGGCCAGCTATATCTATTTATATAAAAGAGATGGAAGCCCTCTGGACATCATGGTAAAGTCTCTGCTGTCAGGGGACGGGTATCCGGTGGACTTAAGTCTTTCGCCAAATGGCACGCAGCTCATCACATCCTATATGTATCTGGATCAGGGTGTGATAAAATGCAAGATTGTATTTTATAATTTCGGACTGGGTAAAAATGATCCCAACCGCGTAGTGGGTATATTCTTTCCCAAGGACCTGGGAGATGCCATGGCGGGCAGGGTCAGGTTTCTGGATGAAAGCCATTCCGTCATATTTACGGATAAGGGAATACAGTTCTTTTCAACCAGAGTGGAGACATCGCCGGAGCTGGTGAGCCAGATTCCCATAGAGGAGAATATAAGGAGCATTACATATGCTCAGGATAAGGTTGGCATTGTTACAGATAATGTGGAAGGCGGCGATCCTTACAAACTGAGAATTTATGACAGGGAAGGAAGCCCTGTTTTTGAAAAGACCTTTAACTACCAGTATACCGGATTTGATATTGACGGTGATTTGGTTCTTTTGTATAATGACAGTTCCTGCAAGGTTTACAACATGACAGGTACGGAGAAATATAACGGAACATTTGATTTTACGGTCAGCAAGGTATCAGCAGGAAGGTTCCCGGGAACGCTTCTTGTCATGGGACCTCAGAAAATGACGGAAATAAAGCTGCAGTAATGCAGGAATAAAAGTGAAAGGAAGTATAGATACCATGGGGATGAAATGTATCGGAGTAGATGTCGGAGGAACTTCGGTAAAAATCGGACTTTTTGAGATTACGGGAGAGCTTTTGGACAAGTGGGAAGTAAAGACCCGTAAGGAGGAAGGCGGAACGCATATCCTTCCTGATGTGGCCCGGTCCATCCGTGCCAGGATGGAGGAAAGAGGGCTGAGTCTCAAGACGGACCTTGTAGGTATCGGGCTGGGAGTCCCCGGACCGGTGATGCCGGATGGATTTGTGGAGGTATGTGTTAACCTGGGATGGCGGCGGATGAATCCCCAGGAAGAACTCAGCCGCCTGCTGGACGGAGTCACTGTAAAGAGCGGAAATGACGCCAACGTGGCTGCCCTGGGAGAGATGTGGCAGGGCGGAGGCAAGGGATATAAGGATTTGGTCATGATTACCCTGGGAACCGGTGTGGGTGGCGGTGTCATCATTGATGAGAAAATCATTGCCGGCCGTCACGGTCTGGGCGGTGAAATTGGCCACATTCACGTAAGAGATGAGGAATGGGAGCACTGCAACTGCGGAGGAGTGGGCTGTGTGGAGCAGATTTGTTCGGCCACAGGCATAGCCAGGGAGGCCAGAAGGAAGATGGAAGCCAGCGATAAGCCATCTGCCCTGCGGGAATATGGCGCGGATGTCACGGCCAAGGATGTGCTGGACGCAGCCAAGGCAGGGGATGAGCTGGCCAACGAAGTGATGGATGTGGTGGGACGCTACCTGGGACTGGCCTTATCCATGGCGGTCATGATTGTTGACCCGGAAATTTTCGTTATAGGCGGAGGCGTATCCAAGGCAGGACAGTTTCTGATCGATGTTATCCAGAAGCATTATGATTATTTTACCCCCATATCCGAGTACAAGGGTAAGCTGGGACTTGCCACCCTGGGAAATGACGCAGGCATATACGGGGCCGCAAGGCTGGTACTGTAGGGCTGGTATTGTAAGGCCGGTATTGTAGGGCCGGTACTGTATGGCTAAAGCTGCAAGGGCTTATCAAGGTATACACACATTTAGCAAATTAATAAGGAGCAGGCACCTTTGTTTCAATGTGCCTGCTCCTTGTTTGTATAATTTGTCTGATAAATGAACTTTTTCCAAGTGGTACGTATCTTTTGCCTGTAAATACCCGGTCAGGTACATTCCGGGAATCCAGCTACATTCCGGGAATCCATACGCCGGACGCATCAACCCAGAAGTTATCAGGTGTACGTGTATTGGCATACATGGCTCCGGTGGAAGGATCCAGGTAATAGCTCTTACCGTCCAGTTCAATCCATCCTGTGGCCATATATCCCTCTGCGTCAAAATAGTACCACTGGCCGTTAATCTGCTGCCAGCTGGAAACCGGATAGGAGCCGTCTGCATTGCTGTACCACCAGCGGCCGTCCGCTGC
>OBAB01000984.1_pt1 | contig 13859 bp, 18 predicted proteins | sample 1516501 | NCBI WGS metagenome assembly OBAB01 (sample SAMEA2579906, study PRJEB22360) | human gut metagenome
CCTTGAAAACAAAAATACAATATGGCATAGATTTTTGCCATATTGGGTGAAAACTGTTTAAAAAGGAGCAATCATTATGAAAAATGAAAAAAAGAAAGCACTATATGTAGAATTATCATCAAAGGATTATGAACTTTTAGAAATACAACTGAAACGGAGGAATTTAGATAAAACGAATTATATAAGGTATTTGATTAGAAAAGACCAAGATGATATATATAGTCCGAAAGCAGTAGATGCTCTAAATAGAGTATCTCATTCTGCGGAGAAGATAGTAAAGATTGTACCAAAGGATTCTGAAATTTATTCAGAATGTATGAATTTAAAAGAGGGGGTAGTGGCAATATGGCAATGCTTATTATAGCAAAAAATATGGAAGAAGTGGCAGAGAAGGAACAGAACAGTATTTATAGAAAGCCAAGAGACCTTAGAAATTTGTTGTTTTATTGCTACAATCATTGTACGGCATCGACTATGAATAATTTGTATGCATTAGGAGCGGAGTGCGTCTATTATCAATTTTTATACCATCAGAAGAGGAGAGTAAAGCCATTACATACGCGTGCATTGCATTATATTCTCACGTTTGATTCACAAAACTATGAAGCAGACATAGATAGAAGTCCAATCGTTAGCATTATGAATATGCTTAATTATTTCTGCTTTGAAGAATATCAAAATATCTGTTTTCTGCATGAGGATAAACCGAGCCATAAGCATGTTCATTGGATTATCAACCCTGTAAATCTTAGGGACTTGTCTATTTGCAGAGTTAATTTTTGGAACTTAATATATCAGGTAGCAGAGATTTTAGGTGTCTATTATGATATTGCCTTGCAGCCTGTTACCTATCAGAATGCCAAGGGGGAGATTGTACGTGGGAAGGAGAGTGGCGCTATGGTTTACACGAAGAAATTTTTGAAGAATTATAATTTAGAGAACACGGCAGAGTATATGCAGATTTAAGAAAACATTTTCGTTGACATGAAGCAACGGAAGTATTATATTTAACGTGTAGCGAAATAACAACAGCCATGAAAGGAGGATAATTATGACACAGACAATGCATACACATAATAATTTAATAGCAGGAAACAGAAGTGGGATTATCCTTACAGGCGTCAAAAGATAACTTATATTTCAGATGAATCATATTAAAATATCTAATCCATTTACATACTTGGATAATCTGCACTTCTGAAGGACAGGGGTGTTTTTTGTACCCATTTTTACAAAAAATTCTATTGAAAGAAAGGAAAGATTATGAAAGTTGTAGATGGAGTCTATACTTCAGCAAATATATTCACAGATAAAATAGAAACATATGCTTTGGCACAGATACAGTTTCTTTGCGATCAAAAGGCATTTCAGGGCTGTAAAGTTCGGGTAATGCCGGACGTCCATCCGGGCAGGGTAGGAACGATTGGGTTCACATCGACCATAGGAGAAATGATTATCCCGATGGTGGTGGGGATTGACATAGGTTGTGGGCTTACCTTTGCAAAATTGAAACAGAAGAAGATTGAGTTCCAAAAACTGGATACAATCATTCGGGAACAAGTGCCTTCCGGTTTTCAGATTAGGAAGCAACCGCACCGATTTTTGGGAACATTTGATTTCTCAGAGCTACATTGCAGAAAAGCAGTTAATAAAGAAAAGGCAGATTTAAGTCTTGGAACGCTTGGCGGTGGGAACCATTTCATTGAGGTTGAGAAAGATGAAGATGGACGTCTTTATGTAATAATTCATTCAGGCAGCCGTCATCTTGGAAAAGAAGTGGCGGAATATTACCTGCGGGAGGGACAGAAGATACTTCAAGAACAAGGTATAAAAATCCCGTATGAACTGACGTATTTATCCGGTGACCTGATGGAGAACTATCTGCATGATATTCAGGTTGTACAAAAATTTGCAGAACTGAATCGAGCCTGCATTTTAGATGAACTGGCAAAGGGTATGAAGTGGAAGGTGGAAGAAGAATTTTCGATTCCGCATAATTATGTAGAACAGACAGATGATGTACGGATGCTGAGGAAAGGTGCGATTTCCGCAAAGAAGGGGGAGACTGTAGCTATTCCGATTCACATGAAGGCAGGAATTTTATTAGGGAAAGGATTGGGAAATGCAGAGTGGAATGAGTCTGCTCCTCATGGCTCCGGTCGGATTATGAACCGTGAAGAGATTCGGAAACAGCACACAGTTTCGCAGTTCAAGGCAGAGATGAAAGGAATTTACTGTTCATGCATTGGAAAGGGAACTTTAGACGAAGCTCCGTTTGCCTATCGTGGAATGGAAGAGATTGCAGAACAGATTCAGGATACAGTAGAAATTCAGAAAATCTTGAAACCGATTTACAACTTCAAGGACGGAAGCAAGTAAAGGAGAGCAGCTATGGCGAAATACAGGGAAATACCATGTAAATATTATATTGCGCTGGGGCAGTGTAAAAAGGGAAGGGATGCACAACATACGACGTATTGCCAGCATTGTGACAAATATTGTCCCCGTGCAAAGGTGAGATGTATAAATAAAAAGAAGAAATATAATGAGGAAAGAAGAAAAAGGGATACAGATTAGAAGGAATGGAAACAGTCAATGGGGGAAACTTCATTGGCTGCTTTTTATGTAATTTGGAACATAGGTACGTTCCGTGAAAGGGGAAGAAAGTTATGAATGAAAAAACAAAAGAAATTTATCAGTTTTTGTTATCGGAAACAGATTACTTGAAAGAAGCTGGGAAGGACATAGAAAGAGAAGTGGAAAGTTTATTACAAAGAGACAGGTTATGTTTGGATGTAAAGAACTATGAAGAAGTTCGGGATGAATTGTTTGCAGTAACAGAGTTTGCAGAAGAAACGGGATTTATTAAAGGCTTTCAGTATGCAGTGATGTTGATGGCAGAGTGCTATACAGCAAAACAACTACTGTAAAGCCTTTACAATTTTCAAAATCTGTTCTTTTGTTTCGTTGTTGCAAGCGTGCAGTTCGTGAAGGATTTCTTGTTCAATAGCGGAAGAAGAATCATTGTATTCTTCAGAGAGAACATAATCAACGGTAGTGTCTAAAGCGTTGCATATTTGAACTAAAGTAGAAAGAGATACTTTGACACGGTTGTTTTCAATATTGCTGATGTGGCTGGTGTTTACATCGGCAGCATTGGCAATATATTCTTGTGTCAGATTTTTAGATAGCCGGATTGTTCTTAGCTTTTCGCCGATTTGTTGAAAATTTAAATGCTCCATATAATAAACTCCTAACTGATATTTATCTCATTGTAATATTTGTTTAGTTGGAGTATAATTATCTGTAAGTATAAAAATATTAGTTATAAATAATTGATGAGAGGGGAGAAATGGGATATAGGCAAAAATATTTTGAAAGAAATGATGTTTATGACAATAACAATGGATGGTATAAGTGTGTGAAATGCGGAAGAAGTTTTCGAAAGGGAGATATGGACATAGATCATATCATTCCTAAAAAGTTTGGAGGTGGAGATTCAGAATTTAATTTGCAGTGCATTTGCAAACATTGTAATCGCTCTAAGCAGGCTAATATGAAAGAGACACCGAGAGATTTGTGGAAATCATCAAAAAGAATTATTAAAAGAGAACATGAAGAAAGAAAAATGATGAGAGATATTGCATCAGGGAAAGATGATTGGATTTAATTTAATGAGAGACTAATGTAAAAAAGGAGAAAAATTATGGGATTATTTGGACTTTTTGAAGAACATGTTGAAAATTCAGTTGAAAAATTGGATAAAACAATGAGAAGGCAGTTAAGAAGCAAATCAGATCAAGAAATTGAGCATCTGTATAATACTCGTTATAGTCGCAAAGAAATGGCAATTCGACTGATTGAAGAAGAAGCAAGACGAAGAGGAATTTGTTGATAGAGTGAGAGTTTTACTTGTTAATAAGAAAGCTGGAAAATGAGGAGGAAAAGTGGATGCGATGTCCAAAATGTGGAAGTGAAAAATGCCGTGTCATTGAAACGACGAATACAATACAGTCATCAAGTTATAGTTGTGGTAAGGGGTGTTGTGGTGCATTACTATTTGGAAATATTTTAGGTGCTTTATGTGGAATAGGGGGTAAAACTAAAGTAAATACAGAGCGTATTTCCTACTGGACATGTGATGATTGTGGTTCAAAGTTTCAGCATGGAATGACGGAGGAAATGTATGAAGTAAAAAATGCAATAGATAAATTTGATGGAAAAGTAAATTTTATAAAACTAGATGATTCGACAGAGTATCTAAAAAGAATAAGAAGTTCTATAGGGTATTTTGATGCTTTCCCAGAACTGGAGGGAAATATTTCATATGATAACCATTATGTTGCTAAAGAGTTAGTATCCGTTCTTATTCCAATAGTATTTAAAGAAAATATACCTGACATAGTATGCTGTATAGTAGCAAAAAAGGATGAAACGTTAAAAAAAATAAGTAATAAACTTGATTCATTAGGAGACGAATATATGTCCTTGGATGAAGCAATTTACCAAGAAGCGGATTATGGCTGGAATCTAAATCTTTATAACGGAATCATTTTCCTTGCAGATGAATTTATTTATTATGATGGGAAGACGATTTTTAGAAGTCCTTATTCGAAAATAAAGACGGTTTATTCAGATAAAAATACAATTAAAATTCGTTGTGATTCGTTTGGAGAGAATAGGTCGGAAGATGTTTCTTTAATAGAATTCTTAAAGGCACAACACATTTGGGGTGATAAATTGCGAGTGTTTCTTAGATTTTTGCAAAGCATATTAATGGATACCCCAAATTCTGTAGAGATGGTTTCAGAAGAGATAGAGGACAAAAATGGACAAAATAACAGTTCAGTATGGAACCATAAAGGGAAATTGTATATTTTTACAGAGAGCAGTTCTGTTTTGCAAAATCGATCAGAATTAATCGAAATAAGTGCTAATGGACAGTATTTTTCATTTGAACTGCCGAAATATGAAACAATTTTGTGCGTTGATTCAGATAAGAATTATTTATATTTTAGAAGTCAATCACAAATTAGTAGAATTAGTTGGAATTCTTTGGAAAATAGAAATATCAGCATTGAGAAGATTATAGAATCACCAAAAGGAATAGGAATTTTTAGGGTGGTTGGTGAATGGCTGTATTATGTTAGAGATAAGAAAATGATGCGGATGAATTTGGCTACTAAAACGGAAGAAGCATTGTTAACTAATATTTTGTGTGGAGAATTGATAGTTAAAGAAGGCAATGAGTTGTATTTTGTGAATTTAGGAGAAAAGAAAAAATTATATAGATATAATATAAAATCCGGCGCGGTAGAACAAGTTATGGAAAACGAGAAAATCAAGGAATTTGTAATAGCCAATCGAAAAGTATTTTTCTATAGTGGAATAATGAATCTTGATTTGAAAATGTATGATATGGATACTAAAGAATTACATACTTTAGAAGAACTTGCAACAGGCATGTGCTTGTCAGGAGATAGAATATATTATCAGAAAGATAAGAATATCATAGAATACACATTATTAGATGAAAAAAAGAGAAAAATTAAAATACCTAGTGATTTGTATCTTGGCTCAGAAACACAATTGGCGGGAAATTTTTTATGTTTTAAAGCAAAAGGAAGTATTGGTGTTAATTATATTATCAATATAAATGATGGACAGGGGCGAGATATATAATTATGAAATTATGGAAGTGCCTAATGAGGATAGGTCATTTTTGTGGATGTCATCAAATGCCTGAAAGAAGTTTTTTTGTAGGAAATTATCAGTTCCCAGTCTGTGCAAGATGTACAGGAGTGTATTTAGGAGGAATACTGGGATTGATTCTATATTGGTTTATAAAGCCTAATATGTTTCCAAGTATTACCTTTTGTGCAATTATGTTTTTAGATTGGGAAATACAATATAAAGAAATTTTGGAATCGACAAATTTAAGAAGATTGATAACAGGGATAGTGGCAGGATATGGATTGATAAGTATCCAATTGAGTATAGTATTAAAACTAATTGAAATGATTCCAAATATATAAGACAACAAGTTATATCTTTGGAAAAGGATAAGAATCAGTCGATGTAGTGAAATAAAAATTAATACGATAAAGAGGGAAAATATGAAAAAGAGAATTTTAGCAATTATAATGAGTGGATTCATGGTATTATCTTTGGTTGCTTGTGGCTCTAAAGATTCTGATAAACCAACTTCTAAAGAAAATGAGAAAACAGAAGAAATTTCTAATAAGAAAGATACTGAAGTGTTTAAAGGGAAAGCTAAAGGAGAAGATTATTTTACAGGAACTTATGAAGATGAAAAATTAAACGCCACAATCAAAATTGTAGCAGATATTGAAAGTGGTACGGCTGTGATGTCATTTAAAGGTATAGGTGGGTTGAGTGAAGATGATAGTGAAGAAGTTGCTACTAAAGATAATGTAATTTATACTGACGGATACAGTTCTGTTAGCGGAAAATATTGTACAGTAATTTGGACTGATAAAGACAATAAAGATTACATCCAGTTTTCATCAGGGTCAGGACAACCATGGGGAGATTTTAAAAGAACCAGTAAAAAGGCTACAATTAAGATTGAAGGTGGAAGTTATGACGAAATTCAAGAAAAGGAGCATGAAAAAGCAAAAGAAGAGTTCAATAATCTTTCACCATTAGAAAAGTTAAAAACATTTGCAAACGAAGGGAATTGTGATTCAATTGGAGATATAGATGGTGATGGCATGAATTATGGAGGATTTGATCCAACAATTTATGATTATGTAAAATTCCATGATAGCACTTCCGTTTTTGATGAAATTGTATTGGGGTATTGGTATAATGAAGATGGAACACCAAAATCGTATTTTTTACCCAAAGGCTATAATAAAGGAGATGTAGTGAATAATTGGTTCCATTTTGTAGATGGTGCTAGTTTGTCTTTAGATGAGGTGAAAAGAAGAAATCCGAATGACAATGATGAATACGCCATGATTTTAACTGTATCTGGAAAAGGTCAGGATGAATATGGAGACGTGTATATTCAAGCAACAGAATATACATCAGGTCAAGAAATTATCGTTCAAAGCAGGAGTGGAAGTTCATTTGATACTATAATGACAGGTGATAATTTATTGATATATGCTAATTATGATGGTATGGCGGCAGATGATACACCTAACTTCTTTGTGACTTATTGGGAAACAATTAATAGTAGAATCCCTGACTAAAATCATAAAATAAAAAGAAACTGACATTTTCGTGTTAAATTAAAAAAGTAAAAGTATTCATTTTCAATTACATATTATAACAGTGAAACAATATTGGACAGAGCAGAATCTTTCGGGTTTCTGCTCTATTTCTATGCGCGAAAAGGAGGTGTCACATGGGGAAGATTTTGATTGCAATCTTAGGAGTAATTGCAGTGGCAATCGAAGAAATTTCAAAGGAGGAATAAAGGGATTATGGTCAAAAAGAGCTTACAGAAGGTGGAAGAACTGGAGCAGAACGGAGTTTCAGTCATACGGACAATCGCAGTTCGTGAGAAATCGTATTGGAATGAAGGAGTATGCTTTCGCAGTGCATGGGATGCGGCAGAGTTTGCGAAGCCTTTGTTTGAAAATGCAGACAAGGAATATTTGTTAGTGTGCTGTTTGGATGGAAAGGCACAGCCGATCAGCATGGAAGTAGTTGCAATAGGAATAGTAAATCAATGTTTAGTAGGCGTGCGAGAAGTGTTTAAAAATGCTATTTTAAGCAATACAGTATCCATCATTGTCTTCCATAACCACCCATCAGGAGACTCTCGCCCAAGCAGTAGTGATTTTGATATTAGCAAAAAACTGAGAGAAGCAGGGAAACTGTTAGACATTGAGGTGTTGGATCATATTGTGTTAGGTGATGAGGAGTTCCACAGCATTGCGGATACGCTGGAATGGAAAAGTTGGAAAGATACAGAGAGTAGAATAGCATAAGAAAAAAAGATTGAGAAAATAAGGAGGAAATGATTATGGCAGCAAATGTAGAGAACATGTTTTATGTGAGGGAAACACCTTGGCATGGATTAGGGAAAAGAGTCAATGAGGCATTAAATTCAAAAGAAGCACTGACGGAGGCAGGATTAGACTGGAGTGTCATTCAGGAACCGATTTATACGGAAACAAAGGAACTGATTGAGGGATATAAAGCAAATGTCCGGGATACAGACCGTCAGGTATTGGGCGTTGTCACAGACCGTTATAAGATCGTGCAGAATCAGGAAGCATTTGCCTTCACAGATGAACTGCTGGGAGAAGGTGTGCGATATGAAACAGCAGGAAGTCTACAAGGAGGAAGAAAGGTGTGGTTACTGGCACATCTGCCGCATGAGTACATTATTTCCGGTGAAAGAATCAGTCCGTACTTGGTATTCTTCAATTCCCATGACGGTTCGGGGGCAATCAAGGCAGCAATCACACCAATTCGTGTTGTCTGTCAGAACACATTGAATTTGGCACTGTCTACGGCAAAACGGTCTTGGTCTATGATCCATACTGGGGATATAAAAGGAAAAATGCAGGAGGCAAAAGATACTTTATTCATGGCGGAAAAATATATGGATAATCTTGGTAAAGAATTTGAAACGCTTCGTAAAAAGAAACTGACTGACCAGCAGGTGTTAGAGTATATTGAGATTTTATTGCCGCTTGAAGAAGACTCCACTCCACAGCAGATAAGGAATATGAAACGTCTTCGGGAAGATATGAAGATGCGATATTTTGATGCCCCCGATTTGAAAGATGTAGGGAAAAATGCTTATGCCTTTGTCAATGCGGTCAGCGATTTTGCCACCCATGCAGAACCGTTACGCAGGACAGCAAACTATAAGGAAAATTTGTTTGCAAGGACAGTGGAGGGAAATCCGCTGATTGATAAGGCATATCAAATGATGAAAGCAGCGTAAGGGGGAAGAGAGATGGACGAGGAATTAAGGGAATTGTTCTGTATTAAGATTGGGTTGGAGAACAGCCGGTTTAAAAAGAGAATGTTAAAGCAAAGTGCAGAAGTATTGTTTGAGCGGGCATATCAGATTGACACGATGCTCAATATTTATGAATTACTAATGGACATGAGCCAAAAGATGGAACTGGAAGTATTAAAAATTCTTCTTGTATTTCCGAATCTTTTGGCCTTTCTTTATGACCGATGGCTGAAAGAGGAGGATTCTTATATCGAAGAATTACAGTGTTCTCTTGAGAAAAATGTGGGAGAACTTCAGGAAAAGTATCAGAAAGTGAAAAAGGAAGAAATGGAGGAAATTGTAGCATGAAAAAATTGGTATCGACATTGAATTTGGACAAAAAAGAATGGCTTAAATACCGGAAGAAAGGGATTGGAGGTTCTGATGCGGGGGCAGTCTGCGGACTGAACCCGTACCGTACAGCCATGCAGGTGTATCAGGATAAGATTTCTGAGGAGACAGAAGAGATTGACAATGAGGCAATGCGTCAGGGAAGGGAATTTGAGGATTATGTGGCACGAAGATTTACAGAAGCAACAGGAAAAAAGGTCAGACGCGCCAATGCAATGTTTTATCACGAGAAACATCCGTTCATGTTAGCTGATGTAGATCGTATGGTTGTAGGAGAAAATGCAGGATTGGAATGTAAGACAGCAAGTCCTTATATGGTAGATAAGTGGAAGGATGGAAAAATTCCACTCTCCTACCAAATCCAATGTCTCCATTATATGGCGGTTTGCGGTGCAGAGGCATGGTATATCGCAGTTTTAATTTATGGGAAAGAATTTAAGTATTACCGGATAGAGCGTGATGAGGAAATGATTGCGGATTTAATTCGGATTGAGGAGGACTTTTGGCAGAATTATGTTCTGAAAAGACAGATACCTAGTCCTGACGGTTCTAAACTTGCGGACAGTGTCATTGCAGAATATTATAAACAGACTATTGCAGAAACCATTCCTTTGACGGGATTTGACGAGAAAATAAAACGGTGTCAGGAACTCTCAGAGATTATCGGGAAGATGGATACGGAGAAACGGCAGATTGAGCAGGAGCTGAAACTGTATCTCGGAGAGGCAGAGATTGCAGAAAATGAGCAGTACCGAGTGTCATGGAAAGCAGTGCAAAGTAACCGTTTAGATGAGAAGCGCTTAAAAGAAGAACAGCCGGAAATTTATGAGAAATACAAGAAATCGGTATTGAGTCGAAGATTTTCAGTTAAAGCAGCATAAGAAAGAAGGAGAAATGAAACATGATTATGTAAAAATTTGTTTGGTTTTCATGGTATTGATTTTACTGATTTTGATTTTTAGACCACAGATTGTAGAGTTTTTAGCAATGCTGTTTGGGAGATTTTTAGAAAAAAGGTAATGAGAGAAAAAGAACGATTCTCAAAAATAGAGGAGGAAATAAAAGATGGCAGGAATAAAAGAAGAATTAGCCAAAAAGGCTGAAGGTACAAAGGGTGAAACAAAATTGACAAAGTCCATGAGCATTGCAGACTTAATTAAAGCTATGGAGCCGGAAATCAAAAAGGCGTTACCGGAAGTTATTACGCCGGAGAGGTTTACGAGAATGGCATTGTCTGCTTTAAATACGACACCGAAATTAAGGGAGTGTACGCAGATGAGTTTTCTTGCGGCACTTATGAATGCAGCGCAGCTTGGATTAGAACCGAATACCCCGTTAGGGCAGGCATATTTGATCCCTTATAATAATAAGGGAACGATGGAGTGTCAGTTTCAGATTGGATATAAAGGGCTGATTGATTTAAGTTACCGAAATCCGCAGATGCAGATTATTAGCGCGCAGGCGGTTTATGAAAATGATGATTTTTCTTATGAATTGGGATTGAATCCGAAACTGGAACATTGCCCGACTTTAGGAGAGAGGGGAGAGGTTCGTTTGTTTTATGGGTTCTTTAAGCTCGTGAATGGAGGATTTGGTTTTGAGGTAATGAGTAAAACTGCAATGGATGAATATGCAAAGGAATATTCAAAAGCATTTGATTCGTCCTTTAGTCCGTGGAAAAGTAACTATATTGGCATGGCAAAGAAAACGGTGATTAAGCAGGCTTTAAAATATGCACCATTAAAGACAGATTTTCGGAAAGCATTGTCAAATGATGAAACTATTAAAAAGGAACTATCAGATGATATGAGCGAAATTCATGGCGAAGAGATTTGGGACGCAGAATATAGCGAAGAAATAGCGTAAAAAGAGATAAAATACGAATAAAAGGAGAAGTGGATTATGGATTACAATACATTTGTACATCCGAGGGAAAATTGAGGGAATTAAAAGAGGACTTAGATTATTTGTTTTCTTTATATAGTGATAATCCAGCATACAGTGCTTTGATGAAACAAAAATACTTAGAGAAGAAAATGGAGATGAAAGAGTAAATGCGACCAGTTGATAAAGGGAAAGCACCGGGTGTTCAATTTAAGAAATATCAGGAAGCAGAACCATATTTGGAAGAACGTCTAGGACCATATTGTTCTTTTTGTGAGTATCCTATTCATCATGTTCCGGAAGTGGAACACAAAGAAGCAAAAGCAAGAGGAGGAGAGGCACTTGATTGGGAAAATCTGCTTCTTTCCTGTAAATATTGTAATACAAGAAAAGGGATAGTGGTGGGAAAAGGAGAAAAAGGGAAATATCTCTGGTGTGATGAAGATGATACTTTTCATGCATTTCTTTATGACGAAACGGGCGTTCCTAAATTAAATGACATATATTTAGAAAAACAAGGTGAAGATGTTAAGAAAAAAGCCCAGGCGTTATTTGAACTTTTGAGGTTAGATAATATACCAATTAGTCCTAAAGATAAGGATCGTAGGTACGCTAAACGAAACGAAGTATGGAATAATGCAGTAAGGTGTAAGTGTTGTTGGAATAAAATAAAGAAAACAGAAATGAAAGCGGATTATTTACAGACAATAGAGATGCTTGCGAAAGAAACCGGTTTTTTTTCTGTTTGGCTGACTGTCTTTAAAGATGATATAGAGGTCAAGGAAATGTTAATACATACTTTTAAAGGGACAAGAAAAGAATATTGTATTGATGAATAGTTATATAATAAAATTGTGAATTATATTGGTATGACTGTAGAAGAGATTTAACTGTTGTAGAATAAGATTGTTTAAATTGCGTAAAGCAGAGATTATATAGAAAAACAAGGGAAGGATAAATTAGACAATATTGTACAAGAAAATGGAGTTCATAAGTTTTATTATTAAAAATTTGTAATAAAGAATGGGGAGAGATTTATGGATTATTCTTTTAGAATGTTAGAAGAACTTGAGAAAATTGAAAATTTGTCAAACGAATATCCCGAAGAATTACGCTTTTTGAGCCAAAGAATCCGAAATGATTTTTGGAATAAAAATAATGAAGAAGGATTGGCAAAGTTATTAAAAACAATTAATAATGTATACAGTATGGTTTTTAGATACATTGATTATTTTGACTTATCATGCATAATAGAATATGTTAAATTACTTGCTAAATATTGTATTTGCTTGTGCCCTAATTTAGATGCTGATTATTATAATCAATTGATTGATGACATACAGATTGAAAATGCTAGAGTAATAATAGAGAAGCAATGGAAAAATATTATGGAATCGCAAGATGGATTTAGGAGTTTTAAAGAGATTTTTGATGATTTTTTTACACAATGTATGGAAGTGTACAAAGATAAATTTTTTCACGAATTAAGTGATACAGACATTTTATGCCGGGTTGTAAATGATAAATATAAAATCAATAAAGAAAGATTTATTCCATGGGATAATACAAGTACATTGAATCGATGGAATCCACCAGGTAAAACATATCTGTATCTTTCTTTTGCTACCAAAAGAAAAAAATATAATTCAGAATTAGATTTAAGTGAATATATTTGCCTTGAGGAATATAGGGCAGAAAAGGGAAATAGATATTACTTTTGCAATTTTAAACCAATTAAGAAAGGTGTGATTTTGGATCTATCCTATAATGATATTTCATTAAGAAAAATTAAAAACTATTTGCTAGATTATCAAGATGATTTAGGAGCAAAAATGTTCCAAGAACTTATGTGTGATTCGAGTGCGATGGAAAAATATAAAAATAGGAAAAAACTTATTAAAGCTATAAAAGGGGTGCAAAGGAAGTATGAGGTAGATAAAGGAATCATTGAAGAAAATTTAGCAAAACAGTATCTTAAGATTGTGTGTAGTTGTATTTATAAAAAAGTAGATGAAACTGATGTTGATAAAAAAGAACAAGCATATAAGTCGTTTTGGACATTGGCGAGATATTTAGAGGAAAAAGGTGTGACAGGGATTATTTATCCGTGTACAAGAACTAAAAAAATACAAGGCAAAAATTTAGTGTTGTTTGATAAATATGATGCTGAGCCAATAGAGAGTTCGATTAGAGAATTTTACTATTAAGAAGTGGTAATCGATAGATGGAGTCTCTTCAATATGCAAATTAATAAGATTTTTAGTGACTTTATTTTTAAAGAAATGTCGAAGTTTTAAAGGTTAGATATCATTTTTATATAGAATGAAAAGATGATAATATTATATTCAAAATATATCGTGTTAATATGCCTTGTAGGGAGAAGCGTTTCTGAAGCAAGAGGGGCTTTTCCAAATTCCATTCTTCATTTTTACAGAAATATGTGCTATTGCGATTAAAAATTGACAGCAATTTTGACAGCAGTAGTGATAAAAAATAATGGAAATAAAAGAAAATAATAGATTGCAGATGGATAAAAAACAACATAAAAGCGTAAAAAATAAAAGAAAAAAATCATATAAGAGACTTAGGATCTAGTGGGAGACCGTGCAGGTTCGATTCCTGTCATCCGCAGTAT
>OBAB01000989.1_pt1 | contig 13807 bp, 15 predicted proteins | sample 1516501 | NCBI WGS metagenome assembly OBAB01 (sample SAMEA2579906, study PRJEB22360) | human gut metagenome
TGGAAGGTTAATTATTCATTTTTGAGCCAGTGTCCAGAAAACCGGGTACATATCATCTGGGCCGATGGCTTTTTGTTTACTTGAGTTTCTTTTTAGCTTCGTACTCCCGCAGGGCGGTCAGCGCCTCGCCCGACAGCGGGTAGAGGGCCAGCATATTAAATATGGTCATCAGGCCGATGCCCACGTCGCCGAGGTCCCACACCACGGTGTAGGCCTGCATCCCGCCGACGACCAGCATCACCAGCGCCAGCACCTTGTAGGCCGTCTGCCAGAGCCAGCTGTCGCCGAAGAGATAGGCCACGTTGCAGCGGGCGTAGTAGAGGATGCCGATAAAAGTAGAGAAGCTGAACAGTGCCAGCGTCACTGCGATGAAGACGACGCCGAAGCTGCCCAGATGGTACTGCATCGCCGCCTGCAGAAGGTCCATGCCCTGCCGCCCGCTGGTGACGCTCCCGGGAGCCAGCAGCATCACAAAGGCCGTGCAGCTGCAGATGACGATGGTGTCGATGAGGACGCCCAGCGCCTGCACGAGGCCCATCTTCACGGGGTCGTCGCACTCGGCGGCAGCAGCGGCGCAGGGGGCCGAACCGGAACCGGCCTCGTTGGAGAAGAGGCCCCGCTTGATGCCGTTCATCACCACAGCGCCAAAGCCGCCGCCCACGGCCTGACGCAGGCCCAGCGCCTCCGAGAAAATGCGGACGAAGACATCGGGCAGCTGGGGCAGATGGGTGAGGATGATCCAGAGGGTCATGACGAAGTAGCAGCCCGCCATGATGGGGACCATGACATCGAGGCTCTTGACGGTGGCCTCCTTCCGCAGGACGATGACCGCCGCAAGCGCCGTCAGCACCAGCGTCGTGACCAGCGGCGGGATGGAGAACGCATTCTGGAACGCCTCGCTCACCGAGTTGCTGACCACCTGACTGATGCCGCACCAGCAGATGAGGCCCGACACGGCGAACAGGCAGGCCGCCACCGAGCGGCGGAGCTTCCTGCCCCGTCTGCGCTCCGCGAGGGTGTGGAGATAGTAGGCCGGGCCGCCCCGCCAGCCGCCGTAAAGGTGGTCGGGCTGCTTGTATTTCTGGGCCAGCGTGGACTCCACAAAGGAGGTGGAGGCTCCCAGCAGAGCCGTCACCCACATCCAGAACACCGCGCCTGCACCGCCCACAGACAGCGCCGCCACGACGCCCACCAGATTGCCCATGCCCACCCGGGTGGCCGTGGACACCACCAGCGTCTGGAAGGACGAGAGGCCGCTGCCCTTGTCGTTCTTCTCGCAGACCGCCGCCAGCATATCCCGGAACAGCCGCACCGGCAGAAGCCTTGTGCGCAGAGTGAAGAACACCCCCGCCGTCAGCAGCAGGATGACCATAAACGAGAGACTGAGGGTCACGTTTCCCAGATGCAGGGTGAGCAGGTCGCCCCACAACAGGCGGTAGACCCCCTCGATGAGTTGAATGAGCACAGCATTTCCTCCCAGTGCTTGGATTTGGCCGTTTTTGCACAAAAACAGGCCGCCGTCCTTTATTATAGACGATTCGGCCTGTTTTGTAAATCAGGAAAGTGAAGTTCAGGAGAAAAAAGCAACGGCGACGACAAAGCCTCTCCCCTTGGGAGAGGTGGCATTGCGAAGCAATGACGGAGAGGGCAAGCCCGGCACGAAAGAGCCACCGCGCAGCGATAAGCAGACTCTTTGTCAGAGCGATACTATCGCTGTGTTTATGCTTCTCTCCTGGCATCCTTGCCCTCTCAGGCGCTTCGCGCCAGCTCTCCCAAAGGGAGAGCCTTTCCATACCGTCAGGCAGCAAAAAGCTCCCCCTTTCGGAGGAGCTTGAAGTGCGGTTTATCAGGACAAGATCATTCTGTCATTTGCAAACTCACCGCCGCTGGCGATCTGGAACTTTGCCAGCAGGTCGGAGACCTGCAGGTTCTTCTTCTCCTCGCCGGAGACGTCGTAGATGATGTGACCCTCATGCATCATGATGAGGCGGTTGCCGTACTTGATGGCGTCCTTCATGTTGTGGGTGATCATCATGGTGGTCAGGTGGTTCTCCTCGACGATCTTCGCCGAGAGGGTCAGCACCTTGAGGGCGGTCTTGGGGTCGAGGGCGGCGGTGTGCTCGTCCAGCAGCAGGAGCTTGGGCTTGTTCATGGTGGCCATCAGCAGGGTCAGCGCCTGACGCTGGCCGCCGGACAGCAGGCCCACACGGGCGGTCAGACGGTTCTCGAGGCCCAGATCGAGGCTCTTGAGCAGTTCACGGTACTGCTCCCGCTCCGCCCTGGTGATGCCGATGCGGAGCGTACGGGGCTTGCCGCGGCGGGCGGCGAGGGCGAGGTTCTCTTCGATCTGCATGGTGGCGGCAGTGCCGGTCATGGGGTCCTGAAAGACGCGGCCAATGTAGGCGGCGCGCTGATGCTCGCCCAGACGGGTGACGTCCACGCCGTCGATGATGATCTTGCCGCAGTCCACGGGCCAGACGCCGGCGACGGCGTTCAGCATAGTGGACTTGCCTGCACCGTTGCCGCCGATGACGGTGACGAAGTCGCCCTCATTCAGCTTCAGGTTCAGGCCGTTCAGGGCCGTCTTCTCGTTGACGGTGCCTGCGTTGAAGGTCTTGGAAACATTTTGTATCTCAAGCATTGTTTGCGCCCTCCTTGTTTGCCTTTTTGGCCGCAGGCTTTGCGAAGTATCTGCCCTTCCAGTACGGCACGGCGAGGAAGACAGCCACGACAGATGCGCTCAGCAGCTTTAACAGGTTTGCGTCAAAGCCGAGGGTCAGCACCAGCTGGATGACGATGTAGTAGATGATGGCACCCAGCGAGACAGACACCATCTTGAGGGCGAAGTTGTGGAAGATGCGGCCAAACACAGCCTCGCCGATGATGACAGCTGCCAGACCGATGACGATGGCGCCGCGGCCCATGCCGACATCCGCAAAGCCCTGATACTGGCTCAGCAGAGCGCCGGACAGCGCCACCAGAGCGTTGGAGACGGCCAGACCCAGCACGATGTTGAAGTTGGTGTTGATGCCCTGTGCGCGGGACATGGCGGGGTTGGAGCCGGTGGCGCGGATGGCGCAGCCCAGCTCGGTGCCGAAGAACCAGTACAGTACGGCGATGACCACAGCCGACACCAGAATGACCATGATGATGGGGTTGTGGAGCGCGAACTCCTTGACCCAGCGCAGGGAGATGAGCAGGTCATACTTGTCCACGTTGATGGACTGGTTGGCCTTGCCCATGATCTTCAGGTTGATGGAGTAGAGGGCCAGCTGAGTCAGGATGCCGGACAGGATGGCCGGGATGCCCATAAAGGTGTGGAGCAGGCCGGTGACGAAGCCGGTGGCGAGGCCCGCCAGCACGGCAGCCAGCAGGGACACCCAGACGTTCTGGCCCGAGAGCAGGCACATGACGCAGACTGCGCCGCCGGTGCCGAAGGAGCCGTCCACGGTCAGGTCCGCCACATCAAGGATGCGGTAGGTGAGGTAAACGCCGATGGCCATGATGCCCCAGATGAGGCCCTGTGCGCACGCACCCGGCAGAGCACCGGGCAGGTTCGCCAGTCTTGCAAGCATTTCCAAAATGATTCCTCCTAAATTACACTTTTTTACAGACCCGTTTGATACGGGAAAGCGGAGAAGGGCGGGAAAACCGCTCTTCTCCGCTGTTTTTTAGTGGTTAAACCTCTCCGTCACGGCTCCGCCGTGCCACCTCCCCTATCGAGGGGAGGCCTTGGCATTCCGTAAAGCTTTTCCTCTTCGCCAGAGGCTCCCCTCGGTAGGGGAGCTGTCTGCCGAAGGCAGACTGAGAGGTTATTCCTTTTTACCCTTCAATGGCCTCATAGCCTTCGGGAACGGTCAGGCCCAGGTCGTCGCAGATGGTCTTGTTGTACTTCTTGGTCACATCGGTGTACTCAATGGGCATATCGGAGACGTTGGACTCGCCCTTCAGGATCTTGACGGCCATCTCACCGGTGGTGTAGCCAAGGTCGTAGTAGCTGATGGACAGGGTGGCCACGCCGCAGCCGGAGCAGATGCCCTCCTCACCGGCGAAGACGGGCTTCTTGGCCGGGCGGCAGATGCCGTCCACGATGCCGGTGTTGGCAGCGACGGTGTTGTCGGTGGGGACATACAGAGCGTCGTTCTCGTCAGCGGCCTTCTGGCAGACGGAAGACAGGTCGTTGGAGTCGGAGAAAGCGTACTGGGTCGCGGTGACGCCCTTGGCCTCCAGATACTTCTGGACCTCGTCCACCTGATACTGGCTGTTGGCCTCAGCGGAGCAGTACAGCAGGCCGACCTTCTTGGCGTCGGGCATCCACTCCACGATCATATCGGCCTGCTGGTCCAGCGGAGCCAGATCAGAGGTGCCGGAGATGTTGCCGCCGACGGTGCCGGAGAAGTCGGTCAGGCCCAGAGCCACGCCGTACTCGGTGACAGAGGTACCCAGAACGGGGATCTCGTTGGTGGCAGACTGTGCAGCCTGCAGAGCGGGGGTGGCGTTTGCCATGATGAGGTCAACGCCGGAGGAAACGAAGCCGTTGGCGATGGTGGCGCAGGTAGCGGAGTCACCCTGCGCGTTCTGGAAGTCGAACTTCACGTTGTCGCCGAACTCTGCGGTCAGAGCGTCCTCAAAGCCCTGCGTTGCGGCGTCCAGAGCGGCGTGCTGCACCAGCTGGCAGATGCCGATGGTGTAGGTGTCGCCGGAAGCGGCAGCGGAGCCGGAAGCGGCAGAAGATGCCACAGAAGAAGCAGCCGTGGAGGATGCAGAAGAGCCGCCGCAGGCGGTCAGGGCAGCAGCAGCGCCGCAGACAGCGGCAGCAGCCAGAAACGAACGACGAGTGATTTTACGCATAATGATTACTCCCTCATTTTTCCATCTACGCGGCAGCAGGACGCCGCGCCGAAAAGCATTTGAATGTCCAGCAGAGAGCCTCTGCTTTACACTCGTGAAGTATATCACGATTTCCCTCCGATGGCAACGCCGTTTCGGTTCTAATTATCTATTAAAATGAATATATCTATCACTTTTTTCGATAGGTGTTTCTTCTCTGCTGATAGTCCGTCAGTTTTTGCAGCTCTGCGCCCAGCCAGACGAGGTTTTCTTCCAGCTGAGGGAGGAACTCTTTCTCATAGTCAAACTTAAAATAGAGTGCCTGCCAGAGCTTCGCCTGCATCCGGCGGCGCAGGGGCGGCTCGAGGGCGGCGTCCAGCGGCTCCACCACGTCTTCCAGGTCCATGCAGGTCTGCGCCCAGCGGACGTCGGTCTTTTCCCGGGCAGGGACGTCGTAGCGGGCCAGATAGTCCTCCACTTTGGCTTCGATGACACGCCCTCCGCAGCCGGTGGGCTGCAAAAAATAGCTCACCTCCCCTTCCCTGCTGATCTCCTGCGCCAGCGGGTAGAGGGCGCAGACCAGCGGTTCGGCGTCGTGGATGGCGCAGTGGTTCTCGGTGAGGAAGGGGCAGTTGTTCCGCTCCTCCCTCACGGGGGCCAGCCGCAGCACCGGCAGATGGCTCACCTGCCCGATGGACGCGCGGCAGAAGGCCCGGGCCACGGTCTGGGGCGGCAGACGCAGCCGACCCGCGATTCGCCAGAGGTCGAAGCCCGACAGCACGATGTCCTCCCGCCCCCGGCAGCAGCCGCCGCAGCCTGCGCAGGCAAACGAGAACGCCTCGTCCCGCGCCAGCAGCGGTGTCGTGCGGGCAAAATCCACCCGTCCGCAGAGGTCGAGCTGTGAATCCTTGAGCATGTAAGTTTCTCCTGTATACTGTAGTAGATCATGTGGCCAAGTGACCATTTAATAATATAGTTACGTTATATTTTGCCAGTTGGCCCGTTTGGCCAAGTGACCCCCATTGGCCAAGTGAGTCACTTGGTCAGCATCGCCCATTTGGCCACCTTGGCCAAGTGACTTTCTTGCCGATGCATCGTCGATAATTTGTCACTTGGCCAGATAATATGCGGGGCTCAGAGAGGGGTGTCCTCTGTACGACCTCTCAGTCTCACTTCGTTCGCCTGTTTCCCTAGCAGGAGAGTCTCTGGCGAAGAAATCAGGCTTTCCGCCATGCCAGAGCCTCTCCCTCTGGGAGAGGTGGCATTGCGGAGCAATGACGGAGAGGGCAAGGATGCTGACAGAGAAACTCACGCGCGGCGATAGTATCGCTCTGACAAAGGGTCTGCTTATCGCTGCGTGGCGGTTCTGTCACAACGAGCTTGCCCTCTCAGTCTCGCATTCGCTCGCCAGCTCTCCCAAGGGGAGAGCCTTATCTCCCTCACTCAAACCTCTTCGCCGGTATCACGATCGCCCCGAACAGCGAGGCGATATACACCACCAGCACCGCGCCACACACCTGCCAGCCGGTGGCGCGTTCAAGCAGGACGGCCCCCGCCGTGCAGGGCGGCACCAGCACCAGCGACGCCATCGACCAGACCCGGAACGCCCGCACGATATGCTTCCAGTTGCGGTTGTTGTAATAGATGCCCGGGATGTGGATGTGGAACGCACCCTGTGCAAAGTTGCAGATGCGGTTCTCGTCGTAGTAGCGGGGCAGGGTCTCGGCCATCCAGAACATGGCATAGGCCCCGTAGACGACGCCGAAAACCACATCGACGATGAGCAGAGCCAGCACTCCCTCGATGTCGGCCAGTCCCGCCGCCCAGACGGCCAGCGCTCCGGCGACGCCCAGCACACAGCAGATGACATACACCGGCAGATACTTCTTCGTCCGCGCCTGACGGCGCTCCGGCGGCTCTGCCGAAAAGGTCACCGCCTTGCGGATGAGGTCTTCGGTCTCCTCGCGGGTGAAGCGCCGCTCCTCCTCTACCCGGCGTCCCTGCAGAAGCTCGGCCACCGTCACGTTCAGCTGCTCGGCCAGCGGCACCAGCAGCGAGATGTCCGGCACACTCAGTCCCCGTTCCCACTTGCTGACGGCCTTGTCGGACACATACAGCGTCGCAGCAAGCTCTTTCTGGGTCATCCCCTTTTCTCTGCGCAGCTGGGCCAGAAAGCGGCCAAATGCAGCCTTATCCAGTTCGTACATATCTTCTGCCTCCTTGCGGGCGTCTGCCGCCCCTTTCTGGCCTTATTATACCGGGCCGCACCCTCCCGCGCAACCGACGGGCGGTAAAATCATCGTCCCTTCGTTTCTTTTATAAAGAAAAAGCGCCGCGCAGTTTCCTGTGCGGCGCTTCGCCGTTCTATATCGATCGTCCGAAAGGCCGAGCAACCCGATAAAATAGCCTTTCATTCCCCGGCAGAGGGCCTGCTCGATCAGGCCCGCCCGCCGGAAGGGATCAGGTTCAGGACTCGAAGACCTTCCTGACCGCCGGGCTTGCCTCGATGATGCGGACCAGCAGAACGCCCAGCACGGTGCAGCTGATGAGCTCACCGATGCCCACGGAGATGCCGTTGGTGACGCAGGCCAGCCAGAGGGGTGCGCTGGAAGAGGGGTCCGGGAACATCACCGCGATCTCGATGCCGATGATGACGGCATTGAAGACCACCGGGGGCAGCGAGGCCGCAAGGGCCAGACCCTTGAAGCGGATGTTCCGCAGCTTGTAGGTCACGAGGCAGGCCAGCAGGGTGGCCAGAGTGCCGAAGATGACGTCCACGATGGTGGAGCCCAGCAGGTTTGCCAGGAAGCAGCCCAGCACCACGCCGAAAATGTACTCGGCACCAAACACGGGCAGCAGGCAGAGCGCCTCGGCCACACGCACCTGTACCGCGCCGTAAGAGAACGGCTGCAGTGCCATGCAGAGCACGACGTAAAGGGCTGCGACCATGCCGCAGCGGGCCAGTTTACGGACGGAAAAGTTCTGATTTTTCATCGTATAACTCCAGCGGTTTGATTTTGACCGCGCGGGGACCGCCAGCCCCCGTGGGTTTGGCCCGGCATGGTTCGAGACACGCCGGGGAGCCTAAAATCCTAAGTTGCTCTTTAAGGAGCCGTACCCGCAGGCACAGCGTAAAAAATTATACCATAGTTTGGGCCGGAATGCAACGGCGATACGAAAAAAGACTGCCGCACAGCAGCAGTCTTTCCGTGATATGCTCAGTCTCGGGCCTTGCCCACATAGACCAGCGCAAGGGTGTCGGGGCCGGTGTTGGCCGAGACGACGCCGCCCAGATTGAAGGTAGTGAGCGGAGCCTTGCCGAAGGCTTTGCGGCAGGCTTTTTCCAGCTCAGCAGCCTGGGGGATGGAGGTGTGGCCGATCATATAATCGAAGTCCTCCACGCCCTCGGTGCGCTTTTTGCACAGGTCGATCATGGCGGGGATGACCTTGTCGTCGCCGCGCACCTTGCTCTCCACCCTGGTCTTGCCGTCGATAAGGGTGATGATGGGGCGGATGCCCATCAACTCGCCCATGACCGCGGCGGCGGCAGAGATGCGGCCGCTCTTCTTCATCTGCTTGAGGCTGTAGGGTCCGAGGATGATCTCCATCTTGTTCATCTGGGTCTCAAACTCGCTGATGACGTGGCGGAGCTCCGCGCCGTTCTGCAGCTTGCGGGCCATCTCGCACAGATACCAGCCGAACACCATCGAGTAGGTGTGGGGGTCGAGCAGATGGATGTTCAGGTGGTGTTCCGGGCGCTCCTCCCGCAGCATCCCCTGGGCCATGACGGCGTTGTTGTAGGTGGAAGAACCGGAGCGGTTGATGGGGACATGGATGACATCGGTGTAGCCCTCGTCCACATACTGGCAGTATTTCTCACAGAACTGGATGGGGGTGATGGCAGCCGTGGAGGGGATGCCCTTGGCGGCGCGCATCTTGTCGTAGAACTCCTCGGGGGTGTACTTTTCACGCTCCACGATGTCTTCGTCGTCCAGCAGGATGTGGAAGCCCATAATGTCGATGCCGTATTTCTCGGCCAGCTCCTGCGGGATGTCGCAGGAGGAGTCGGTCAAAATCGCAATTTTGCTCATAGTGTTCCTCATTTCCATTCGTAGTCTCGCAGGTGGCCGTGGTCCAGCAGCTCCGGGAAGTCCCACTGGCGCAGTACCTCGTATACGCCCACGGCGACGCTGTTGGACAGGTTCAGGCTGCGGCAGGTGTCCCGCATGGGCATCCGGATGCAATGCTCCTGATCGGCTGCCAGCAGCGCCTCCGGCAGACCGGCATCTTCCCTCCCGAACACGAGGTATGCCCCGTCCGGGTAGGCGATATCGGTGTAGCGCCGGGGCGCTTTGGTCGTAAAGTAGTAGAAAGGCCCATCGTTCTTCGAGAAGAAGTCATCCAGACTGTCGTAATAGCTGATGTCCAGATAGTGCCAGTAATCCAGCCCGGCGTGCTTGAGCTTCTTGTCGTCGATGGCAAAGCCCATCGGCCCCACCAGATGGAGGCGGCAGGCCGTGCAGGCACAGGTGCGGGCCACGTTGCCGGTGTTCTGAGGGATACGCGGCTCCACCAGAACGATGTTCAGGGTCGGTTTTTCACTCATCGCTGTTTACTCCTCCCCCATCGGACACAGGCGGGGCAGCAGCGGCTCGAACCAGACGCCGAAGCGGGTGTCCTGGTCGCAGGGCGTTTTCTGGATGGCCAGCGCCACGAACTCTGCCGCGTTGTCTGCCGCTGCGCTCAGGGCGTTGCCCTGGATGAGCGAGCCGATGAGCACCGCACCGTAGAGGTCGCCCGTGCCGGGGAAGCTGCGGGCAATATGCAGCTTCTTGACCACGAAGCGGTCGCGGCCTGCACCGGCGCAGGCGATGTACTTGTCCAGCTGCAGGCCGGTGACCACCACGTTGGGGGTCAGCGACGCCGCCAGCTCGTCGGCCAGCGCCCGGGCGCTTTCCTCGTCCAGCTGGGCGGACAGCTCTTTTTCCAGCAGCAGGCAGGCCTCGGTGGCGTTGGGCAGGATGAGGTCGGCCCGGCGGCAGAGCTGCCGCATCCGGTCGATGAAGGCCGGGGTCACGGTAGCGTAAGCCTTGCCGTTGTCGCCCATCACGGGGTCTACCACCTTATAGGCCGAGGGCCAGAGGTCAAAGGCCTTGTCGGCCAGCGCGGCCTGCTCCTCGCCTCCGAGGTAGCCGGTGTAAATGCAGTCGAAGCTCAGCCCCAGCTCCCGGTAATGTTCCAGTGCGGCCTCGCCGTAGGCGCAGCCGTCCAGACGGGCCGGTGTCCCGAAGCCGCCGGTGTGGGTGGAGAGCACCACCGTGGGCAGTGCCACCGGCTGGACGCCCATGACGCTGAGCACCGGCAGGATGACCGCCAGACTGCAGCGCCCCACACCGGAAAGGTCATGGATGCAGAGAACTTTTTTCGGTTCCGTTATCTTCAGCAAAAAAGAAGCCTCCTTCGCAGAATATGCCTTTTCCCATAAACCAAGCCGGCCCATAACCGGCCCAGTTTATCAGCATATGATACAGTATACCACATTTTCCTGCACAAAAAAAGCGTATAGTGAATCCTTTGGTGGAAATACTACCCTCGCAGCCCAAAAATTTTGATTCGAAGGGAGTGCCTCCTATGAAAAACGAACACACAAACTCCACTGCCCCGCTCCTGATCGGCATGGCCGCCGGTGCCGCACTGGGTGCCGCCGGCGTCATGGCCACCAACACGAGCCAGCGCCAGATGCGCCGCACCGCCCGCAAGATCGCCAAGGGTGCCGAGCACGCCGTGAGCCAGCTGGACAAGATGGTGGGCGACTTCGTGGAGCACAAGATGGAGGGCTGACGGCCCCCGCATCGCGCAGAAAGGCCGGGACAGAGGGTTCTCCCCCTGCCCCGGCCTTTTGTTGCAGCAAAAAAGCCAGCAGAGCCGGACAAATCCGAACTTGTCGGGGCAAGTCCCCTCCATCTTGCTTGCGCAAGACCGTTCTGTTGCTCAAAAGCCCCACTGGGGCTTTCGTTGCTTCGCAAACGCAAACTTTTTCCTCTGCAATCAGCGGTCAAGGTGTCCTCAAATCGGACGGTTTGGGCGCCATCCTTGTATTTATAGCCGATGGTTCCTGTACCGCCGGTGCATTTTCCTTTCCGCGCATTCCCGAATCTGGCCTTCGATGGATTCCTCGCGCTGGTTATCGCTGGAATAGCGGGCGTAGATTACAGCGGTCATGCAAACACCCCTTTCACTTCATTCTCCGCAGACGGCGCACAAGGTCGGAGGCATTGTACAGCACACGAGCCACCGACACGGCATTTTCGCCCACGATGCAGAACACCGAAATGTTGCGTCCTATTCCCGGGAGGAAGAACAGGCGCAGATTGTGTCAAATTGACACAATTCCTCCCGCTGCCGCAGAAGCAGGCGTTCGTAAGCAGATTGCAGAGCAGAACAACGTCAGCGAATCCCACGTTGCCCGTTCTGAAAAGTTCATCCGCGCCCTTACGCCTGATGAAAATCGGAGCTTTGATTTTCTCGCCCGGCTTTGCCACGGTGGAACGATCAAAGGAGCGTGCGTTTGAACAAAAAGAAAAACTCTGGCGAAGGCGAGCGCTGCATCACCGGAAAAATCGCATGGATTTTACCGCAATTTGATTGTAACTTCTCTGGGATCATCTTATAATAATAGATACTTTCCTTCAATAAGTGAATCGAGGGCAATACCATGACGTATAAGGACATCAGACACAACAAAGAAGTCAACGAACTGCTAAAAAAGGGCAATCAGAATTTGGGCTTACTGGGCTATACCGACCACTCGCAGGATCATTGTGTCCGGGTAGCAGAAACCGCTGCGCATATCCTGAAAAAATTCGGTTATTCGGAACATGACATCGAGCTTGCCCGGATCGCAGGCTATATGCACGATATCGGAAATGCCATCAATCGGAACCGCCACGCCGAATACGGCGGGCTGCTGGCCAACGAGATTCTCAAACAGTATGACCTGATCATTCCGGACCGCATCACCATTGTGTCTGCCATTTCCAACCACGATGAATCTACCGGCGGAGCTGTGGACCCCATCTCGGCAGCCCTCATCATCGGTGACAAGACCGATGTGCGCCGCAGCCGCGTGCGGGAAAAGCCAAAGGCGACCTTTGATATCCATGACCGGGTCAATTACGCGGTGACAGACCAGACTCTGAAAATCAACACCGAGAAAAAGGTCATCTCGCTGAATCTGCAGATCGACACCGACATTTGCAGCATGTACGAATATTTTGAGATTTTCCTGCAGCGGATGCTGATGTGCCGCGGGGCTGCCGATATGCTGGGAGCAACCTTCAAGTTAACGGCCAATGGGGCCAAGGTTCTTTAATGTGCAGCCCCCTCCGCAAAGAACAGGAACCTGCCTTTACAATAAAAACAAAAAGTCCCGCCTGAAAGTAAGGCCTTCACTTTCAGGCGGGATGTCTTTCAATATACCTTGCCCCTGCCGCTGGTGCTCTCGCTGCCAAGTGCGCCGCCCAGTTCGGTCATCTTTTCGGCGTAGAGCATCGGTCGGGCTGCTCCCGCTGCTTTTCGTTCCGCTGCTCCTGCTGCCCGAAGAGCTGCCCGAGCCGCCGCTTCTCCGACCGCTGCCCGAAGAGCCGCTGTTGTTATTCTTATACAGCGCCGCGCTGTAGCTGCCCAGGACGCTCGGGTCGATGTTGTTTACCTTCAGCATATACTGCGCCAGCTCCGGGTGGCCGTCGTCCTGAACTCCTGCCGCCTGCGTCAATAGGCTCATCATGTCGCTCATCGACATTTCTTCCGTGTCGCCGGTATCCCAGTCATCAAAGATACTGGCGTCCAGACCATGCGGCTCCAGAATGCTGTTCAGGAAATCCGTGCTTGCCCCCTCTTTGTGGTACTGCGCCGCCTGAGCAATGGCCGACAGCTTGTCCTGTTCCTTCTGTCGGCTGAATCCCTTATAGGCATCGTATCCATTTACCAATGCGCCGCCGATGTTCATGACCGTGTCTAACAGGTTGCTCCAAAAACTGCTCTTCTCCTGCGCCGCCTGGTCTGCCCGGCTCTTCTTGTAGTCCCGCCAGTCCTGCGCATTGGCCACAGCCCCCTGATGCTCTGCCGCCTCGAGACTGTCCTGATTCTGCAGCGCACTCAGCAGCCCCGAGAGGCCGTTCTGCTTCAGCTGGTACATGGTCAGGGCCTTGTCCCGCAGTCCGGCCAGCCCGTCGTCCACGTTGGCCATGGCCTGCTGGTATCCCTGCTGGGCCACACTGTTTGCGTAGCTCGAGCCGTACCCACCGCTCAGCGCGGCAGCGCCCGCAGCGGCGTTCTCAGCCGCCGCCCTGGCATTCGCCTGCGCGCCCGCGCGGTACTGCCGGTAGAGCTCGCTGTCCGTGCCTACGTCATAGCCCGCATTGCTGGCCGCGCCCATGCTGTCCAGTGTCTCGTTGATCCGGTCGGTGTAGTTGCTCTGGTACGCCCCCGGCATCGCGTTCTCCGCGTCCTTCTGCGCCGCCTGTGCGTCCCTGTATCTCTTGAATACGCCCATCTTTAACTCCTCTCTTGACAGATACGTAAAACACGTATATATTATAATTGCAGATTCGGAGGTGCATCTTCATGCCAATGACCCCCAAAGAGATCGTTCGCCTGCTCGAACAGAACGGTTTCGTGTTCGTCAGCTCCAACGGTTCTCATCGCAAATACCACAACCCCACCACCGGCAAGACCACGATCGTCCCTTTCCACGCCAAAGACCTCAAACCCGGCACAGAGAAAAATATCCTCAAGCTGGCCGGTCTGAAGAAATAAGGAGGCATTTCTATGAACGCTGTTTTCTATCCCGCGGTGTTCCACCCCGAAGAAACGGGTTATTCTGTCACCGTCCCCGACATCGAGGGCTGCTTTACGCAGGGTGATACGATGGATGAGGCTGTGCGGATGGCACAGGATGCCATCGGCCTGATGCTGG
>OBAB01000998.1_pt1 | contig 13720 bp, 13 predicted proteins | sample 1516501 | NCBI WGS metagenome assembly OBAB01 (sample SAMEA2579906, study PRJEB22360) | human gut metagenome
TGGCGGAGAGTGACCGTATCGGCGAGAGTACCAGCTTTGGGGGCGTGCCGCTGTTTTCCCAGGCAGCCAATATTCCTCAGGGCTGGACGCCGCCCCAGAAGGATGATGAGATTACACTGCAGATCGGAAGCAGCGGTGCAGAGACGCTGGATGTGGCCCGCTATTATATGGGAAGTAAGGAACTGCTGCTGGACAAGACAGATTTTACTCCATTCAGTATCTGGATAATGCCATAGAGGCGGTGTCAGACGTGCGCGCCTCCTTCGGCGCGGCGTATAACCATCTGCAGCGCACCCACAATAATCTCAGTGTGACCACAGAAAATATGACGGCAGCGGAGAGCCAGATCCGGGATACGAATATGGCCCAGGAGTTTACAGACTACACGGCAGCCAATATCCAGCTGCGGGTTTCCGACTCCATGCTGTCCCAGGCAAACGCCCTTCCGGATCTGGTTTTAAAAATTTTAAATTCTTAGCTTATATATTTCCGGCATCTGCCGATAGATATAAATGGAAAGAAGATCTGTTCCTGATGTGAGGGCCCGCATATGGGGGACAGAAGCGGCGGAAAGGATGCTGCCGTGACGTTTTCTTTGAATCAAAGGAGGAATTTAACTATGGTAATTCAGCATAATATTGCAGCGATCAATTCTTACAGAAACTTAGCTACCAACCAGAGCGCACTGAGCAAGAACCTGGAGAAGCTGTCTTCCGGTTACAAGATCAACCGCGCAGGCGATGACGCAGCTGGTCTGGCTATCTCCGAGTCCATGCGTTCTCAGATCAACGGTCTGAACCAGGCTGTAAGCAACGCTAACGACGGTGTTGGTCTGATCCAGACAGCAGAAGGTGCTCTGACAGAGACCCACTCCATGCTGCAGCGTTTAAAGACTCTGACTACTCAGGCTGCGAACGGCACATATACTGATACTGCTAGAACCAATATCAAGGCAGAGGTTGACGCTCTGACAACAGAGATTGACCGTATTTCTAAGTCAACAGAGTTTAATGGTGTTAAGCCATTGTCTGGTGGTTCCAATATGACATTCCAGATTGGTGCCACAAAAGATGAAACGTTAAAATTGGCTACAGCTGATATGAGTGCTCAGGGCTTAGGTGTTAATAATATCACTGTAAATAACGTAGCAAATGCAAATAATGCTATTGATACGATCAATAAAGCAATCGATACCGTTTCTGGTTACCGCGCTCAGCTCGGTGCTGCTCAGAACCGTATGGAGCATACCATCAACAACCTGAAGGTAACCTCCGAGAACGTAACTGCAGCAGAGAGCCGTATCCGCGATACAGACATGGCAGACGAGATGACTTCCTACACCAAGAACAACATCCTGATGCAGGCAGCTCAGTCCATGCTGGCTCAGTCCAACTCCATGCCTCAGGGCGTATTAAATATGTTACAGTAATTTTACTGTTTCCCGTTGTTCATACGGCGAAAATCCCAGGCTTCGGCCTGGGATTTTTTGCTCTAATAGATTCCACATTTGCGCCGATATATATATTTAGTATAAGGATAGGAAATTGGAGTGGATGCGGTATGAGAAAAAGACAGAAAGAAAAGATACTGGAACTGATACAGACGTTTCGCCAGGCCCACAAAGAAATTTTAATGGCGGTTTTGAAGGGGGAGGAGACAGCCTTTTTGCTGTTGGAACAGTGCCAGCAGGGCGCCGTCCGCATCGGAGAAATCATCGAGCAGTCTGAAAATGAGTGTTCAGAAATCATAGGAAGTCTGGAGGCGTACTGCGAATGGCTTTATGAGAAGTACCAGGCGTTTGTTTCCAATGAAGAACCCGCAGAGGATTTTTTAAAGGAGGGGGATGCGTTCTGCCACAGGCTCAGCAGGCAGATTGCAAAGGATATTTCTGTGCGCAGGGAGGTTGTATTTCTCCCGTATAAAGCATCTATGTGGGACAGCCTGGAGAGTGTCTGGATGGCGGCCAGGGAGGATCCCTCCTGCGATGCCTATGTGGTACCTCTTCCCTATTATGACCGCAGACAGGATCACAGCTTTGGGCAGCTCCGTGATGAATCAGAGATGTATCCATCCTATGTACCCATTACCCGATATACGGAGTATGACCTTAAGGAACGTCACCCAGATATGATATTTATTCATAATCCTTATGATGACAGTAATTTTGTGACCAGTGTCCATCCCTTTTTCTATTCGGAAAATCTCCGAAACTATACAGACTGCCTCGTGTATATCCCATACTTTGTTCTGGAGGATCAGCCATGTTCCAACAGAGAATATACGGAGGCTGTCGCACATTTCTGCAATGTCCCTGCGCTGCAGTATGCAGATCGTGTGATTGTGCAGTCAGAACAGATGAGGGAGACCTATATTCAGGTATTGACCCAGATCTGGGGAGCGGAGAGCAGACCCATATGGGAGAAGAAAATTCTGGGCCTCGGATCTCCAAAGATGGATAAAGGAACTGCCGGGAAACAGGAACTTCAGATCCCGGATCCCTGGAGAAAGCGGATGTATCGGCCGGACGGTTCTAAAAAAAAGATTGTGCTGTATAATACCAGCGTTTCTGCTCTCTTACAGCATGGTGAGAAGATGCTCGATAAAATGGCAGATGTATTTTCTGTATTTAGAGAGAGGCAGAAACAGACAGCGCTGCTTTGGAGGCCCCATCCGCTGACTCTCTCCACCCTTCAGGCCATGCGGCCGGAGCTGCTTGAACCTTACCGGGAACTGGAGATCCGGTATCAAAACGAAGGCTGGGGAATTTTCGATGATTCGCCAGATCTGGATCGTGCGCTGCTGCTGTGCGATGCCTATTACGGCGACAGAAGCAGCCTGGTGCAGCTTTGCCAAAATATGGGAAAACCGATTCTGATCCAGGCAGTGGATCAAAGGGAGTATCTATGAGAGAGGACAGTCTTGTATCGGTGGTCATACCCGTGTACAACGGAGCCCGGTATTTGCCGCAGGCCATAGACAGTGCTCTGGGACAGACATATCCTCATTGTGAAGTAATCGTTGTAAATGACGGTTCAGAGGATGGAGGGGAAACCCGTAAAGCAGCTTTGGCTTATGGAGACAGGATACGTTACATTGAAAAAGAAAACGGAGGCGTGGCCTCTGCCTTAAACTGCGGGATACAGAGCATGAACGGCCGTTATTTCTGCTGGCTCTCTCATGATGACCTGTTTCTGCCTGATAAGGTGGAATGCCAGATGAAGGCGATTCAGATGTCGGGAAATGCGGAAACAGTGTGTGCCGGCAATTATCAGCTGTTTCGGGATGAGGATGATGGGGGCGTCCCTACTGCATTTCAAAGGTATTTTCCCCGCGACCTGCTGGAGCGGCCGCTTTTTCTGCTGTTGTGGGGAGAACTTCACTTTAGCAGCCTTCTGTTCTGCCGGGATCATTTTGACAGAATCGGCCTGTTCGATGAGTCTCTGCTTACGGCCCAGGACAACGAGTTTATGTTTCGCCTGATGCCGGGGCAGCAGATGGCTTTTTCGGAGGCTGCTGTCAGCCGGGTGCGTCTGCATCCGGGATCGGGTACCAGCCGTTTCAGGGATCAGGTGGATAAGGAAAACAGGCGTCTGTTTTTATCCGCCCTTTTTCGGCTGTCTGCAGCGGATATCCGCGCCATCGCTCCTGAGGCTGATATGGTTTACCATAAAATTGGCGGTATAATTAAGAGCATGGGGGGGAACGAGGAACTTTATATTCTGGAACGCTGGATGGAGGAAAAAGGGAGTGCGAATGTAAAAAATGAGCGCCATCCCCTCCACGCCGCAAAGCCGATTGCCATTTTTGGAGCGGGAGAGTACGGACTCCGGCTCAAATATGAGCTGAACAGGAATCAGATTGCTGCGTTTTGTTTCCTGGATAATTCACCCGATAAGGCAGGCACGCAGGTGGATGGGATACCCTGTTATCCGGTGTCTTATCTGGACAGCCACAGGGAATGTACCGTTATCATCGCGCAGAAATATTATCTGCCGGCATTGAAACAGCTGCGCGAGATTGGATACACCAGGATAATGCTTAAGCAGGAGGCAGATGCGCTTCTTTTGCGTAAATATGAAAAAAGAAAGAATGGAGGAACGGGAATTTATGAAATGGAACAACAGGGGCCATGAATTTGATGAGGTCTATGAAAATATAAGGTCATGCCAGGGATTTTACCTGTTCGGAGCCGGTCATGACGGGGCGATGGTGCAGGATATCCTGTTATCCCGCTATCAGACGATTCCGGTTCTCGGTTTTCTTGATAACGATGAGAGCAAACAGGGAGGCATTTTTAAGGGGATGCCGGTCTATGCCCCTCAAAAAGCCCTGCTTTCAGAAGGAGCAGGCATTATAGTTTCTTTTGCCTCTGAGATGACGGGAGAGATAGACAGACAGCTGTCTGAAATGGGACTGGTACTGGGAAAGGATTTCTGGCATTATGAGGAATTTCTTTCGATAGTGGCAGCCTATGCTTACGATGAATGGTTCGTTCCTTCGATCTCATTTATTCCCATTACTGCCTGCAATTTAAGATGTGAGGCCTGTCTCAATTTTACCACATACTGCAGCAGGTTTGAGGTGCGTCCCCTGGAGGAGGTAAAGGCGGATCTGGATTTGTTCTTTGCACATATTGATTATATTGGCCTGCTGCTGATAAGCGGAGGAGAACCTCTTTTGTACCCTCATCTTGCAGAATGTATGCGCTACATAATGGAGCGGTATTCCTCAAAAATATATTCTCTGGAGACTGTGACGAACGGCACTGTGACGCCTCCGTCTGCATTTCTGGAAGCGCTGCGGGAGCTGGATATTAAAATTACAGTAGACGACTATATAGATGCCCTCCCGGAGTACAGAGACAGCTTTGAGAAAAATCTGGAATTATTATTGAAATACGGTGGAAGTGAGAAGGTAATCCCTAAAAAGTACGATACATGGATTGATCTTTATCCCTATCCTCAGAAAGAGAAAACGCCGGAGGAACTGACAGAAAAATATTCCCGCTGCCACGTGCCATGGCAGGAATATTATAAGGGGAGACTTTACACCTGCAATTATGCTTCGTTTGCGGCAAAGGCAGGCATTACCCCGCCCATTGATGCAGCTGAGACATATGATTTGAGGGCTCATACCAGAAAGAACGTTAAAGAGGCCGCAGAATTCAGAGCCGGGTACAGCCAAAAGGGATATGCGCAGTTTTGCAGACAATGTGCCGGTTACGTGGAAATCAATCCCCATAAGGTAAGGCCGGCAGTGCAGAAAAGGGAGGAATAAGCCATGAGAGAAACATCCCCTTATCCGCTGACAACCCAGTGCGCCTGTATGGATGATGAGGGCCGGATCTGGATGGTTTCCAATATGGTCAATGGGCTGTTCTGCCTGGATCCGGATACGGGAAAGACGGAGTATGTGACCAGCTTTGAAAGGGAGCCGTTATTTTGCGGATCCCTTTATACGAAAGCGTTCTGGTATAAGGGAAAAGTCATCTGTATTCCATGTCTGGCAAAAAATATTGCTTTTTATGATACTGTAACGGGAGAGATCCGCTACCTTCCTATCCGAAGTGAGGAATATCTGGTTTATTTTAACGCAGTTTCATTTGCAGAAGAGAAGGTGCTGTTGTTTCCTGTAATCTATAGTTCCTTTGCCTATATACTCGATCTGGAAAGAGAAAGCTATGACGCTATTCCCTTTACGTATGGAGAAAATTCTCACCAGGCAGAAGGAAGAATCGTACAGGGAGAGGCTTTGTGCGGGGAAAAGGCATATTTTGTCATTCGAGATACAAATAGTTTTTTTTCCTTTGATATAAAGACGCATACTCTGGATTTTTTCCAGGGTGCGAATCATCACCCCTTTGTAACCATGGCTTCAGATGGCAGGTATCTGTATCCCTTCTCAGCCGATGGCAGGAGCTATGACATATATGATGGCGGAACCTACATAACCACAAGACAGCTTTTGCCTGAGAAAGAAGCGGGCAAAGCAGCGGTTCCTTATGAGCAGCTGAAATACATTGCCTGCAGCTGTGTGGAAGGGGCGATTGTCAATATGCCCATGCGAAATGTTGAACTGCAGTTTTTTGCGGACGGATGTATGAAGAACTGTGTTCTGGACTGGAAACAGATACGAATGGCGGACGCAAAGATACAGGCATTTGCCGTATGTTTTCAGCGGAGAGGAAAACTTATTCTTCTTCCGTACCACTCCTCTACCGTGGTGGAGGTAGATCTGGGGGATGCATCGGTGAGATATTTGGATATTAGTATCTGCAGTTCTGTACTAAACAGGTTATGCAGAAAATTGTGGGAGCAGCCTGAACACAATATACAGCTGAAGGAAGAATCTTGTTCCTTGCAGAGATATCTGGATGCACTGGAAGATATGCCCTCCCCAAGAACAGAACAAGATGTTCTGCAGACAAATGGCAGCAGAATTTATAATATTCTGAACGGGCAGGAAGGCTGAGCGTGAAATGCCGTTGAGGAAAGGAATACAAAATATGAATGGACGAGTAAATGACGTTATACTTTACGGAGCCGGAAATCAGGGAAAATATGCAGTGGATATTGTGAAAAACTATGGCCTGAATCCGGTTGCCTTCTGTGATGCAGATGAAAAGAAGGCAGGAACAATCTATTGCGGCCTTCCTGTATTCACGAAGGATGAAACCCGGAAACAGTTTGGAGAAAATTTAAAATTGTGGGTGACGCCAGAGCCGCCTCTAAGAGATGAAATTGTAGAAGGACTGGTGGCGGAAAAATTTGCTCAAAAGAAGGATATCTGCAATCTTTCACTGAAGCCTACATTAGGCTGTTTCCATCTGCAGTCTACAGTCATTGTTAATGAGAGCCGCCTTTATCAATGCTGTGTATGGGGAGATTTGAGAAATTATCCGCCTTATACAGAGGTTGATAATGAAGATTGGGAAAGTACCATTACCCGCTATCTGGAGAATCGGAACGAAATTATGGCCGCACTGGCCGAAGGACGGCCCTGCGCCTGCGATGGCTGCCCCTCCTTATATGAAGGATACTGGGGAAATGGGGGGGGGTCAAGCAAAATCCATGTGCTTGCCATAAGCCCCAGCTATCCGTGTCAGCTTTCCTGTAAATACTGTGCTGTGCCTGGAAATGCCAGGGAAATAGAAAAGAACAGGGAGGCGGTATGTCAGGCGAAAAAACTGGATATTGCGCAAATGATGCGTGTGCTGGAGGAGAAGGATGTATTAGACTTGAAAGAACCTATTCAGCTTTCAGCAGGTGAGATTACGATACTTCCGAATAAAAAGGAAATTCTGGATAGCCTTTCAAAATACCCGGTGCAGGTTTTTTCCAACTGCGTTCTTTATGACGCGCAGATATCAGAGATGATTTCAAGAAAAGACGGAAGCTTTCTCAATGTGAGCGTAGATGCAGGCACCCGCGAGACGTACAGAGAGGTAAAAGGGCTGGATGCCTATGACAGGGTGCTGAGCCATATTCGCCGCTATGCCCAGGAGGGAGCTGTTATAGAGATAAAATATATTCTGATGCCGGAAAACTGTGACAGAGAAAATATAGATGGTTTTCTGGCGTTCTGTAAAGAAATCTCTCCCCGAGCACTCATGATCAGCGGAGATCTGAATGTAGATCATACCAATCTGCCTGCCAAGATCATAGACGGAGTGATCTATATGGCGCGTCAGGCAGAAAGGTACGGAATCCCCTACAGGATAATGCCGTATTTTGGAGATAAAAATATGGAAAGAATACAAGAGGAACTGAATGTAACAGGAGAAATAAAATGAAGCCCAGAGTTTCTATTATAATCCCGGTATATAACGGGACGAATTATATGAGAGATGCCATAGACAGCGCCCTGAACCAGACGTATGAAAACTGCGAGGTAATCGTGGTCAATGATGGTTCCAATGATGAGGGGGCCACAGATGCTGCTGCACGTTCTTATGGCGATCGTATCCGGTATTTCAAAAAGGAAAATGGCGGTGTTGCCACAGCTGTGAATTATGGAATCCGACAGATGACAGGTGAATATGCAGCATGGCTTTCCCATGATGATATATTTACACCGGACAAGATTGAAAAACAGATCCATGCGGCTCTGGCCTCCGGGCTGGAGAATCCTGTCGTACACAGCAATTTTGAATTTTGGGATGTAAGCAAGGATAAGCATTTGAAAGTAGATCTGCTGCAGAATTACACCAAGGAGCAGTTGGAGGACAGCTGTTTTGCCCCGCTGTTTTTGGCCATCCATGGAAGCACAGCGCTGGTGCATAAAAGTCATTATGAACGTGTGGGACTTTATGATACGTCATTGATGGCAACACAGGACAGTGAGTTTTTATTTCGCGTGATGCGTGGTAAAAAATCGATATTTGTAGAGGATTCGCTGATGATCTCCCGCATACATCCTCAGCAGGGGCAGCAGACGATGGCCTGTCACCAGAAGGAATATAATGAGATGTTTGTTCATTTTTGCCAGACACTGACAAAAGCTGAGAAAATCCATTTCTGCGGGAGTGAATGGAATTTTTACTATCGCCTCTACCTTCTGCTTAAATATTCCAAGCCGGCTGATACCATTCTGGAATATTTGAAGAAACGACTGAATGACTGTGAGAAATCAGACAGGCCAGATGAAAAAAGCAAACATCTGCAGGAGCGTCTTGTACCCCAGGGAATTGAGCGAATCTATATATTTGGGGCGGGACAAATGGGGCGGGAGCTTTTGGAAACACTGCGCTCCTATGGGCTCGAGGCGTCAGGATGGATTGACAACGCAAAAGAGAAGCACAAAACCGCAATCGAAGGTCTGCCCTGCATGGGGCCGGAACAGATAAAGGATCAGGAAAAATGTTTGTTTATTGTGGCTATGCTTGATCCATCGGAAGTGGTGGAGCAGTTGAAACGCTTGTCTGTTTCTCATTTTGCTGTTATGGGAGACATAAAAAAGAGTTCGTTTTGTATAGCCCCTCTTTACGCGGTGCTGTAACAAAAAAGACTACGCATATTTATAGAAAGGACAAAGGTATGAAGTGGAAGAACAAAGGACACGAATTTGACGAAACAGGGCGTGCGCTTCAGGAAAAAAAAGAGGTATATCTGTATGGAGCCGTACCGATCGCGCAAGATCTGATCAAACTGATGGAATGGCTGCACCTTGGGATTAACTGGGAAGTTTATGTAGTAGACCGCGACCCGGTTAAGCAAAAAAATGGCTTGTGCGGCTGTGAGGTGCTGTCGCCGGAGGCCTTTTTTAACCGGGAGAAAAAAGATGCACTTGTTGTGATCTGCACATCGTTTGCTGTAGAAAAGGAGATCAGGGAACTGCTAAAGGGCCGTCTGGCAGAGGATATCCCTGTATATTCCCATATGACATTTTTATATGAGCAGCTCCCCATATATTTCCTGTATGCTCATGATAAAGTGTTTTTCCCTTCTGAAAATATGCTTCCTTCCACGATTTGTAATTTAAACTGTCGGGACTGCCTTAACTTCACACCATATATCAAGAAGCATCATGTAGCTTCTCTGGATGAGTTAAAAAGAAATGTGGACTTGTTTTTTAAGGCCGTGGATCGAATTTATCTCTTTCAGATCACAGGAGGAGAGCCCTTGCTGTATAAGGATCTGCAGCCTCTTTTGGAGTATATAGACCAGAATTACAGATCTCAGATTTTCCGTCTGGAGCTGGTTACAAACGGCACGGTTATGCCCTCCGACTCTCTTTGTGCTTATTTCAGAGATAAAAATATACACATTGTTCTGGATGATTACCGCAGAGCAGTACCGGAACGGGCCCATGTGCATGAACGGATCAGGGAAAAGTTCTCTGAATTTCAGGTCAGCTATTTAGACAACTATGTGGGAAAGTGGTTCCGTATGTATATTCCACAGCAGGAGCATCCGGTTCTTTCTGAGGAAGAACTGATACGCAAATTCGATGTATGCGGCACTCCCTGGTGTTCTCTGCGTGACGGGAAGCTTTCTCTCTGCAACTACTCTATGTATGCAGATACCGCAGGCATATGCAGGGCTTCAGAGGATGAATTTTTTGATTTATCCAGGTATCAGGAGTCAGATAAAAAAGCTCTGGTGGAGTTCCGCCTGCGTTACAGCCAGAAAGGCTATACGGAGTTTTGCAAACAGTGCAATACCTGGGAGAAGGAGAATGTATGCTGGTGCGATCCGGCCATTCAGTACGAAAAGGAGAGGGAAGTATGAAGTGGACGGGGAAGAATGTATGCCTGCAACTTTGCAAGATTCGCAGAAAAGACCGGTCTGCATAAAGAGCCGGAGGAGTCCTCATTTGATTTTACAAGAATGGATGAGAGCAGAAAAAAAGAACTGTTGGAGTTTACTTTAAATTATAATGAGCGGGGATATGTGGAACTTTGCAAACGCTGTGCGGGCTGGGCTTCCATCAACTGCAAAAAAGTTCCCGTAGCCGTACAGAAGGAAGAATAAATGAAATATCTGATCTTTGGAGTACAGGGAATGGCCGGTCATATGATCGCAGAGTATCTGCTGGAGCAGGGCCATACCGTCGTCGGCTTTGCCAGGACAAAAAGCGCTGTCTGCCCGGCCTTCTGTGCAGACGCGCAGGATGAAAAAGCGGTGGAGCAGGCGCTTGGATCCGACGAATTTGATTATGTGATCAATGCTGTGGGCGTATTGAACCAGAGGGTGGATGCAGATCCTGCTGCCGGAATCTATTTGAACAGTGTGTTTCCCCATCTTCTGGCAAAGAAATTAAAAGGACAAAGGACAAAGCTGATTCATATCAGCACAGACTGCGTCTTTGAAGGAACAAGGGGAGCCTATCAGGAAGGGGACGTGCCGGATGCGGTTTCTCTTTACGGAAGATCCAAGGCACTGGGAGAGGTGAGAGACGGGAAAAATCTTACGCTGCGCACGTCCATCGTGGGGCCTGAGCTAAAGGCAGACGGAACAGGGCTGTTCCACTGGTTCATGTCACAGGCTCAGCCGGTTTACGGCTACACGAATGTGATATGGTCCGGGGTAACAACCCTGGAGCTTGCAAAGGCAGTGGAGGCAGACGCAGAGAACCCGCGGACGGGCCTGGTTCACCTGGTAAATAACCGTACAGTTTCTAAGTATGATCTCCTGTGCCTTTTTAACAGGTATTGCAGACAGGCCCCTTCTGTGATCATAAAGCAAGACAGGCCGGTGTGTGATAAGTCCCTGATCTGTAAAGGAGTGCCCGAGCCGTTAGTAGCTGTATCCTATGAAGAGATGGTGCGTGAAATGGCAGAATGGATACAGGCCCATCCGTCTCTTTATACACAGTATTTGAAATGAGAGAGCGAAATGAAAAAACTGAGAGTAATGACCATCGCCGGCACAAGGCCGGAACTGATACGCCTGTCTGAGATCATAAAAAAGGCGGATCGTTATTTTGAACATATCTTTGTACACACCGGGCAGAATTATGATCCCAGGCTGAACGATATTTTTTATGAAGATTTAAAGCTGCGCAGGCCAGATCATTATCTGGGGGTGGCGGGGAACCATCTGGGAGAAACCATTGGAAATATCATCGCCAGATCCTATGAGCTGATGCTTGAGACGAAGCCGGATGCGCTGCTTGTTTTGGGAGATACCAATTCTGCCCTGTCCGCAATCTCTGCCAAACGTTTAAAGATCCCTATTTTCCATATGGAAGCGGGAAACCGGTGTTTTGATGAAAATCTGCCGGAAGAGACCAACCGGAGGATTGTGGATCACATTGCGGATATCCACCTGCCTTATACAGAACACGCAAGAAGGTATCTGATGGCAGAGGGGGTACAGAGGGAGCATATCTATGTTACCGGTTCTCCTATGAGAGAGGTGATGGAAGTTCACCGCAGCGGGATTGAAAGCAGTCAGGTGCTGAACAGGCTGGAACTTGAGGAAAAGAAGTATATTGTTCTTTCTGCTCACAGAGAGGAGAATATTGACCATAAAGAGCATTTTGAAAGTCTGATGTCTGCGGTCAACGCCATGGCAGAAAATTATCAGATGCCGGTGATTTATTCGCTTCATCCAAGAAGTGCCAAGCTGATCGGTGAACGGCAGTTTTCGTTCCACCCACTGGTACGGAAGATGCCCCCCTTTAATTTCACAGATTACAGCCGCCTGATGCGAAGCGCCTACTGTGTGGTATCGGACAGCGGCACTATGCCTGAAGAGGCAGCCGTGGGACGTTTCCCGGCTGTATGTATCCGTACCTCCACGGAACGGCCGGAAGCGCTGGATAAAGGGTGCTTTATCATAGGAGGCATCACGGAGGATTCCCTGATTCAGTCCGTTTATATGGCGGCGGATATGGCAGAGAAGGGGGACTTTGGCGGCGCTGTGGCAGATTATGAACCGGAGTGTGTCTCTTCAACGGTTATAAAGATCATACAGAGCTACACACGCATCATTGACACAAAAGTCTGGAGGAAATAGACGATGAGTATTTTTACAGATAAAACACTGATGATTACAGGTGGAACGGGATCGTTCGGCCATGCGGTTCTGGATCGTTTTCTGGATACGGATATCGGCGAGATCCGTATATTTTCCAGAGATGAGAAGAAGCAGGACGATATGCGCAGACAGTATAATAATCCCAGGATCAAATATTATCTGGGAGATGTAAGGGATATCCGCAGTATTGAGGACGCGGTAAACGGCGTTGATTTTATTTTCAGCGCAGCGGCCCTAAAGCAGGTTCCCTCTTGTGAGTTTTTTCCCATGGAAGCCGTAAAGACCAATGTGATCGGCACGGAAAACCTGCTGACTGCGGCAATACGTGCCAATGTAAAAAAGGTGATCTGTCTTTCTACAGATAAGGCGGCTTATCCTATTAACGCAATGGGAATCAGCAAGGCCATGATGGAGCGGGTGTTTGTGGCCAAGTCCAGAACTACGGATCGGACACTGATATGCGGCACACGGTACGGCAATGTAATGTGTTCCAGAGGATCGGTGATTCCGCTGTTTATCGATCACATCAAGGCGGGAAAGCCCATTACGGTCACAGACCCGGATATGACCCGTTTCCTGATGAGCCTTGAGGAAGCGGTGGATCTTGTGCTGTTTGCCTTTGAACACGCCCAGCCGGGAGATATCATGGTGCAGAAGGCTCCGGCCTGCACTATCGGAACGCTGGCCCAGGCGGTGCGGGAACTCTTTGGCGATACCAATGAGATCCACTATATCGGCGTCCGTCACGGGGAGAAACGCTCGGAGACGCTGCTTACAAAGGAGGAGTGTCTGCACGCTCAGGATCTTGGGGATTTTTACCGCGTGCCGGCAGACAATCGAGATCTGAATTACGAACAGTATTTTGAGAATGGAAAAACAGAAAAGGCTGCGCTGACTGAATTTACCTCAGACAATACCACAATCTTAAATGTGGAGCAGGTAAAGGAAAAACTACTGTCACTGGAATATGTGAGAAAGGAACTGAATGTCTGACTGGACGGAGGCGCTTGGGAAATATAAGGGAAAAACAGTGGCTGTTTACGGCCTGGGCAAGGCGGCAGAGGAGGTCGCAAAGCAGTTAAAGGGGCAGTTTTTCATTGCAGGGCTCTTAGACAGCTTTCGGGAGAGCGGTTCTCTTTACGGATACGATATACTGGATCTTAACGAGGCTCTCTTAAGAGGAACCGCGTGTATTGTGGCTGCCGCCAGGCCGGGCTCCTGCCGGGCCATCGAGAGGC
>OBAB01001009.1_pt1 | contig 13527 bp, 11 predicted proteins | sample 1516501 | NCBI WGS metagenome assembly OBAB01 (sample SAMEA2579906, study PRJEB22360) | human gut metagenome
CATCGCATTTGGGGGGCCCACCCCCCGAAACGGCGCCAAAGCCCTGCCGATTCTCTGTAAGGTCTACACCGGCCTGACGATGGAGCAGGAAGCCCTGTTCTTTGCTGAACAGAACGGTCACTCCGCACCGCTTACTGCTGGCATCAAGCTGCGCGCCAAGGTCGTGGGCGGCGATGCACCTTCCAAAGCATTTCTCGCAGCCACCAACCGGGTTGGTCTGGCGTTCAACTATGACAGCCTGCAGCTGAGCGACTACCGCATCAGCTGTGTGGGCACCGCTCTCAAGCTGTACAACCAGATGGGCGAAAAAATCTACTGCGAATCCCTGCGGCTGATCGTCGCCGCATGGGAGGGTAAGCCTGATTCATTCCGGGCATCTGTCCTGCGGGGCGTGATGCACTTCGTAGAACTGTATCACGGTGAGTTCAGCGAGGAACGGCTCATCCGTGCGCTGGGCAACGTCCATCCTATGGAGATCTACCGTGTCGGCAGGGATAATCCCGCCAAGCTGCCCGGATGGAAGAAATACGTTTTCCCCATCTACATGGCCTACAACGGCAAAGGTCGCAAGGACGCTCTGTCGATGAAGTTCTAAAACATATTCTCTCTGCCAAGGGGCATCTGCAAGCTGCGGATGTCCCTTGTTACATATTGAAAATTACAATATATAGGAGTGATGATACAATGGTCGATAAGTTTTCGCAGGTCGCTGGCAACGTTCCGGTGACCAATAACGACCCGAATCGCCGATATACCGTTATCAATGGCTATCCTGTCGTCCTCAATTTTGCAAAAGAACCCAATCCGGGTGTCTTTGAGCGTGTCCGTGACATCCTGCTCGCCACCAGCTATACCAAAAAGACCAGCTGACATCGTGGACGAGGACAAAAGAACGCGCTATACTGAGGATGGCAGTGGTATTCGGAGCAATCCATGAACCACGACCAACCGTTCTTTGATAACCGAATATCGTTCATCCTCGCTTTTATAGCGAAAGTGAGGAACCCCCTATGACTGAAAATAAAAACCGTGTCTGCTGCCTGTACCGTGTTTCCACCGATAAGCAGGTGGATTTCAACTCGAACCATGAAGCAGACCTTCCCATGCAGCGCAAGGCGTGTCACAAATTTGCCGAAGCAAAGGGCTGGGTCATCGTCCATGAAGAACAAGAAGAAGGCGTGTCTGGCCACAAAGTCCGCGCAGAAGCCCGTGACAAGCTGCAAATCATCAAGGAATACGCCCGAAAGGGCAAATTTGATATTCTGCTGGTGTTCATGTTCGACCGTATCGGACGCATCGCAGATGAAACGCCATTTGTCGTAGAATGGTTTGTACGAAACGGCATCCGGGTATGGAGTACCCAAGAGGGTGAGCAGCGATTCGACAACCACACTGACAAATTGCTGAACTATATCCGCTTCTGGCAGGCAGACGGCGAAAGCGAAAAAACTTCTGTCCGTACCCGTACCAGCCTGCGGCAGCTTGTGGAAGAAGGACACTTCAAGGGCGGCAGTGCGCCGTATGGTTATGACCTTGTGAAAAGTGGCCGCATCAACAAGCGCAAGCACGAACTCTACGAACTGCATATCAACGAGCAGGAAGCCGAAATCGTTCGGCTGATCTTCGATAAATATGTATACGAGGGTTACGGCGCACAGCGGATTGCCACCTATCTGAACAATGCTGGATACCGTGCCCGCTCTGGAAAGTGCTGGCATCCGGGCAGCTTGCGAGGAATGGTCGGCAACCTGACCTACATGGGCGTTCTCCGCTGCGGAGATGCCCGCTCCGAATTGATGCCCGAACTCCAGATCATCCCGCAGGAGGAGTTTGAAGCTGCACAGCGTATCCGGGAAGATCGCTCTGCCCACGCAGCGGAAGAAGCCGAACACCATGTTCCTCTTCGTACCCGTGGACAGGCATTGCTTTCCAATAACGTTTACTGCGGCCACTGTGGTGCAAGGCTCGCCCTGACGACCAGCCGGAAATGGCGTAAGCTCTCCGATGGTACTCTGGACGATACGCTCCGCATTCGCTACACCTGCTACGGAAAACTCCGCAAGCAGACGGATTGCACCGGGCAGACCGGCTACACTATGCACATTCTGGATGAGATCATCGACAAGATGGTTCGCCAGATTTTCTCCCGCTTGAGAGGTATCCCAAAAGAGCAGCTTATCACCAGCCGCTATGCGAAGGAAACTGCGGAGCGCAAGAACCATCTGCAAGCCCTTCAAGCAGAACGCGACAAGGCCGAAAAAGACTTGCTCGCCTTAAAAACTGAGATTCTGGCTGTAATCAAAGGGGAGAGTGCTTTTCCGAAAGACACTCTTGCCGAGATGATCGCAGCACAGGAAAAGAAGCACACGGAGTTGGACACTCTGTGTGAAGAAGCCAGTGCAGAACTGGAGCGAAACGCTGAATTGATGGCAAATGTATCGCAGCTGTACGAAGAATTGATCTCTTACGCAGACCTGTACGATAGTGCCAGCTTTGAAGCAAAAAAGATGATCGTCAGCCAGCTTATCCGCAGGGTAGAAGTTTATCGCGGATACCAAATCCATGTGGACTTCAACTTTGATCTTGCACAGTATTTGGAGAATAGCGATGAACTTGCTTGCTGACAAACACAAAAACACCGTTGACTTCGATTTGAAATCAACGGTGTTTGTAACTCTTATTTGAGCCAATGGTGGAGAATACCGGGATCGAACCGGTGACCTCTTGCATGCCATGCAAGCGCTCTCCCAGCTGAGCTAATCCCCCATAATTTTCCAGAAGTAGAAACCTCTGGAAAAGAGATGCTCAAACAAGAAACGTTTTATGAAGTTCAGTCGTGGGGGTGCGTGAGCGCACTGCTTGGGCTCCCAGCTGAGCTAATCCCCCATAGCTGGTATGCCGTCCCTGACGACGTGTGTTATTATACCAGCCAAATGGAGAGTTGTCAATAACTTTTTTTATTTTTTGTGAGCGACGCTGCGGCTGGTGCTGCGTTTGTAGTAGAACAAGTACTGCTGTACGATGCCAGCCTGCTGATCATAGGAAGGAAAAGGGTCGCGGCCGCCGAATTCCTCATCAATGAGTCGCTGTATCCAGACATCAATGGGAGCCATCGCGGTACGGCCATAGCCAAAGAGGCAGACGCAGTTTGCTACCTTTTTGCCGACGCCGTCCAGCTCGAGGAGGCGGGAAAAGAGAGCGTCGTCGGGCAGCGCCGACAGAGCACCGAGGTCGAGTGTGCCGCTGGAAGCCTGAGCGGCAGCGTTCTGGATGTAACGGGTGCGGTAGCCCAGACCACAGCCCATCAGCTGCGCCTCAGAGAGGCCGCAGAGCTGCTGCGGGGTAGGGAAGAGGAAAACTTCATCGCCTTCGGCACTGAGCGGTTCGCCGCAGCACTGGGCAAGGTGTTCCACGGCGGTGCGGATGGCCGGAATGCTCTTGCGCTGGGAGATGAGAAAGGTGATGAGCATTTCCCATGGGTCCTGATGCAGGATTCGGATGCCCTGCCCGAAATCGAGCGATTTGTCCAGATAGCTGCTCTGTCCCGCCAAGCTGCACCGCAGCGCGGCATAGTTCCGGCCCAAATCAAAGTAGTCGGCCCAGTACTCCCGATTTGAGCCATACCATGCGGCATCGTATTGACCATCGCCCAGCGGAGTCAGATAAAGAAGTGCGCTGCCGGAAAGAAAACGGTAGCGCCCGTCGGACAGCTTCTGTGGCCGGAAGCACTGGCCGCTTTCGATGATCTTGTCGAGGTCAAAGTCGTCCTGGATGGCGACGAGCTGATGGGTGAGGGAAACTGTATGCATGGAAAACTCCTTTTTGGAAAAATTGTGGCGATGCCCGATTCGCGGTGGAAACTGGTGTCTATCTGTGCCCTCTGCAAGGAGGGTGACTCGGGGTGGAGACCTCGACCGCCTTGGCGTTGTAATTTCTATCCACGCCCTCCGCGAGGAGGGCGACTTTGCTGTTCCAGCGCATCCTGCATAGCCCTGTTATTTCTATCCACGCCCTCCGCGAGGAGGGCGACGATCGCAGTACAGCACATCTTAGAGCGCGATGCCAATTTCTATCCACGCCCTCCGCGAGGAGGGCGACTTTCTTGGATTGTCCGTTCGATATGATAAATTGATTTCTATCCACGCCCTCCGCGAGGAGGGCGACCGGTCGTGAGGTTGAGCATACCCTGCGACGTGTTATTTCTATCCACGCCCTCCGCGAGGAGGGCGACACCGCCGATCTTGGGCATCCAGTATTCCCATGCGAGATTTCTATCCACGCCCTCCGCGAGGAGGGCGACTCGGCGGGGTTGTTGGTATGTCGATTGTCGTTGTATTTCTATCCACGCCCTCCGCGAGGAGGGCGACCTATGATGACGACCATGTACCAACACAGGATACAATTTCTATCCACGCCCTCCGCGAGGAGGGCGACTCTGGACAGCTGGCACTACGGCGACAACTACAAGATTTCTATCCACGCCCTCCGCGAGGAGGGCGACAACTGAGGTTCATTGTCCACGGCCAGAGTTCTCTATTTCTATCCACGCCCTCCGCGAGGAGGGCGACCTTTGCCCTTTTGTGGACTTGGCAGGCAGCTGGTATTTCTATCCACGCCCTCCGCGAGGAGGGCGACAGCAAAAACAGAGACAAAATCTCTATTTTCTTATAAATTATACAACATTCTGCACGGATTTAGAAGAGCTTTGATTTACAACGGGTCAAAGAACTATCCAAATCATGCAAAATGACACAAAAATCCGGTGCGAAGGTGCCGGAAAAATGCTGAGAACTCACCCTTCGCACTGGGGACGGGAAACTCAGAACAACAGCAGGCCGTCCTGCTCGAAGGGCGGATGAATGCCGATATGCTCCACCTTGCTCTTATAGTTGTTGCCCAGCTGGTAGAAGCGCAGGCTGTCCAGCGCAGGGTCGATGAGGGCCGTCAGCTCCGCCTTGAGAACGGCATACTGCGCGGCATCCAGCAGACACTCGAACACGGAGTTCTGCACCCGCTGGCCGTGGTCCACACAGCGCTTGGCGACTTTGCGCAGACGTTTGCGCCCGGCAGGAGCTTCGGTGTTGACGTCGTAGGTGATAAGGACCAGCATACACATCCCTCACTTCCAGAAAAATGGCGGGTAAAGCTCCATATCGCCCCGCAGGGTGCGGGCCAGAAGCAGAGCCTGCACATAAGGCACGAGGCCCCACGGGAGCTTTTCGTTCAGGAACGGGTGGGTGATGGTCTCCTGCTTGCGGGTCTGCCACCCGCCCAGAAAGGCGCGGCGGCCCTCATCGGTGAGAAGGACGGCCCCGTTCTCCTGCTTCTGGAAATGCTTCGGCGTCATGATTTTCTGGTTGATGCAGGAAAGCACAAAACGGTCGGCGTAAACAGTGCGCAGCTCTTCCATGAGGTCGAGGGCGAGACTCCTGCGCCCGGGCCGGGCGCGGTGGAGAAAACCGACGTAGGGGTCGAGGCCCACACTCTGAAGAGCCGCTGTGCAGTCGGAGGCCAGAAGCGAATAAGCGAAGGAGAGCAGGGCATTGGTGTTGTCCAGAGGCGGGCGGCGGCTCCGACCGGTGAAGGCAAAATCATTGTGCTGCTGAAGGATGAGCGAATCAAAGCAGTCGAAATACCGCTGTGCCGCCTCGCCCTCCAGGCCGCGAAGCTGGTCGAGGTCGTCGCACTGCTCGATGAGGGGCAGCGCTGCCGCCAGCTGAGCGCTGGTGCGCTTGAGCTGTTCCACCGGCACCCGCTGGGGGTGGTCGCGGGTGGCCCGTTCCAGCACCCAGCGGGCGTTATAGACTTTGCCCAGGATGAAATTGCGCGCATAGAGACAGCTCTCTGCCTCGCTGTCTGCGATGCGGTACTGGGTCTGCCGCAGCAGGACGTTGCCCCGCTCTTCGCCTACGGCCCGGGCCAGAAAGCGGCCCTGCGGGCTGAAAAAGCTCAAATCGACCCCGAGGCGGGCGCATTTGCCCATCAGGGCAGGGCTTGCGCCGGGATAGCGGCAGAAGCAGAAGTGCTGGATGCCCGACAGGGGCAGCCAGTCGTCCGGGCCGGCCATCAGGACAGCCTCTCGCAGGTGACTCCTTCCGGCAGAGTGTCTGCCACCGTGACGGTGTAGTCGCGGTAGCTGCGGGCGGCGTCCACATCGGGCTTGCGCCGGACGGTGACGGAGTCGAAGAGCTTGTAGGACGGGGCATTGCCCAGCTCAGAATCGTGCTTGAACACGATGAGCTCCCGCACGGCCATCTTGCCCCGGGCGGCGCTGTGGTCGTTCTCGAACATGTTCAGGATGGCAGTCCACAGAAGTTTCAAATCATCCTCGGAGAAGCCGGTGGTCTTCCGGGCGAGGTTGGCCGAGACATAGCCCTCGGCGCGGTAGAGGGCGTAAGGCACGATGTGCTTGCGGCCCATCTCAGTACCCTTCTTCTCGGCATCGGCCTCGGTGGTGATGGCCACGCGGGTGATGGTGACTTCCTGCGGGACGATGGGGTCCACCGACCGGGCAAAGCTCAGCTGGACGGGGCCGCGCACCTGACCGCAGTTCAGCGCACCCTTGACGAAGGTGGTCATGACGGCACCGAAGGTGCGGATGTCGAAGTAGTTCTCGCACATATAGTTCCGCAGCTTGGCATCGATGTCGGGGTCGGCCTTTTTGGCGGCTTTCAGGTCGGGGTCGATGCCCAGAGTTTTGATGGCCTCGGCGTCGCTGCGGTTGAGGGGAACGCCGTCCTTGATGTAGATACGATAGCCTTTTTCGTCCTCTTTCAGGGTCTCGACATAGTTGCGGATCTTCCGCTTGAGGCAGACATCGGTCACCAGACCGTAGCCCGTCTCGGGGTCGATACGGGGCATATTGCCTGCGTCGGGGTCGCCGTTGGGGTTGCCGTTCTCGACGTCGAACAGGATGATGAAATCATAGCGGTTCTTGATGGGCTCAGACATGGTTTATTCCTCCTCATTCTTTTTGGCGTAGCGTTTCTGGGTCTGGTGGTAGTAGCCGATCTCAAAGGCACCCTGCTCCGGCAGGCTGAGCCGTGCCGGGAAGCCCGTCTCGGGCAGCTGGGCCATCAGCTCGGTGAGCTGTTTGCTGAAATGCACCTCGTTGGGGGTGCTCATCTTCTGCAGATGCTTCTGAGCCAGCTTGACCAGCGTGGGAAAGGCCGTTGCCGGGGTGGCACAGGCCGAGTTGAAGTACCGGTCTTTGATGGTGGCGTTGATGCCGGGATTGGCGACGCTCTGGATCGTCTCCAGCACAGAGAAGAGACGCCCCAGAACATAGGGGACATTGCTGCTTTCGTTCAGGCTCACGGTAAATACCTCCTTGTTGAGCACGGTGGGGTAGTTGCGGAGATAATAGGCTTTCAGGATAGCGGCGCGGCCTCGGGTGACTTCCCGTTCGGCCCGGATGCGGAGGGTCACGCCGTTGAGCAGGGTGGCGGGATAGGACCCGCCGGTGAGGATGGCCCGGAGCAGATCGCCCACCAGCTGGGGCGATGGATTTTTGTCCCGGGATCTCTGGTTGACCGTCTCCTGCGCCAGCGCCCAGACCGACAGGTTTTCCCGCTTGTCGAAGGCGGGGCGGGTGATTTCGAGCCGGTCGGCGTGGTCCTGCAGATTTTTGGCAAACTGCCCGAAGCTGCTGTGCAGGAAGAACCGGACGGAGAGCCGGGCCGCGTTGGGCGAGATGCCCAGCACATAGAAGTTCTGATTCGGGTCCAGCTTGTCATCGAGGAAGGAGACGGGGCGTCCCTGAGAAAGGGCTTTCAGTGCGGCGGCAAGGTCACTTTCCGAGACGCCGCGCACCTCGGCACCGCCGCAGAAAAACATCAGCATGGCGTTTGAGTAGGCGGGAGCGGCGTTTTCGGCCCAGCAGACGATGGTGGTGTCGCCGATGCGCTGACAGCAGTCCCGGTCAGCCAGCAGCAGATTGAGGGCCGTGGTGTAGGCGAAAGCCGCGTACTCGCTGACGGGGGCGTTGGCACCCTGCTCATGGCCATAGGAGCAAAAAGCGGGCGCGTTGAAGGAGACCAGCGCCGCACCGGCGGCCTGTGCGCCCATCACACCTTTGATAGCGGGGTGGATGCGGGCGATGCCGGCCTCTTTGCCGGTGATGAGGCAGCGGGCTGCCTCGGCGTCTGCATCGGAGGTGTCAAAGGCGGACTGCCATGCGGTCCGGATGGCGTCATCTGTGGTGGCCAGCCAGTGGGCGCCGTCGGGGGATTCGTAGCCGAACATAAGGTTCGCGTTGTTGTTCAGGTCGGCCCACTGCTCTGCCAGCAGCGGGTGGGTGGGGGCTGTATCCGGCTCCCAGCTGTCAAAAAAGGCGAGGATGGCTTTGGCGGCAGAGGAGTCCACGCCGTCGAGCACCTTGTGGTGGAGGGCGGCACAGGCTTCGAAGCACTGGCGGGAGCGCTCGGGCTTGCCCTTTTCGTCTGCGCCCAGCAGATAGGACGTATTGTCGCACAAAAAGTTCGCGGCGACGCCGGAGGCGCGCTTGACCCGGTGGGGGACAGGGAGCTCACGGGGGGCGATGACAGTCTTTTTGCCCTTGGGGACTTCCTGCCGCAGGTCGTTGAGAGCGAGGAGCTGGCCGTCGGGGCCGAGGCGCAGTTCATAGCTGACTTTGAAGCGGCTGTCCCAGCCGGGGGCCTCCACCTTGCCCTGCTTCAAGAGCTGTTCATAATAGGCGGTGAGTGCTTGGAGTATCATGTAAACACCTCCACGTCCCGGCATTCCATCACGCCGTCCACCAGCTTTGCGCGGAAGAACTGGCTGCGGATGTTGGCCGAATCAGAGTAATCGAGGCTGTGGAGCATGAAGCCGAGGTCCTGCGTGACCTTCAGCGCCGGAATGCTGCCGCCCGGCCACTCCCGGAAGTTGGCCGGGAACTCCCGGCACCCGAAACAGGGCTGATGATAGCACTGGCCTTTGCGCAGGCGTCGGCGCAGGATGTCCTGGAACTTGCCGGGATTGTCGCTGGGGGCGGCCCTGTCCGTCAAATCAAAGTGACACTCGATGACGTAGTGGACGTCCTGCAGGACCATCGCGGCCCGCTGCTGGATGTCCTCCGAGGTGTAGAGCACCGGCGGCGTGCCGCCTTTGGCCGCACTGAGGGCGGCGGAGGACAGCAGGGTGGACTTGACCTCGTTGCGCCGGATGTTGGTGAACCGGATGGGCCGCTGGACGTACTCCTCGGTGGACGCTTCGTCCTCGGGAGCAAGGCCGAAGGGCTTGAGCAGATAGATGCGGTCAACCGTATAACGCAGCCCGGGGTGCCAGTAGATGGCTTCCACAAGGCCCCGCGCAGCGGATGGAGTGATCATGTCGTAGCTCACACGCTCGGTCTTCATTTCCGGGCGAGTGAAACAGGCATAGTCGCCCCACACCTCAATGAGCATGGACATCAGCATCGCCTCCTTTCCGGGTGAAGTTGAATTTTCAGACTAAGATGAATGTTAGCCATTGCAACCACCTCTTTCTTTTAGAAGTAAAGGCCGATGCCGGTCTCCACATCCATGGCAAGGCCGGTCTTTTCACTGTAGCAGCCGGTGTCGGTGAGGATGGCGGAACCATCGGGCCGCAGTTCCAGCGCCCCGGCGGCGTCGAGCTTGTCGAACTGGTCCTTATAACAGGAGACACTGTAAACGCCCAGCTTCCGCAGCAGCGTCCGGGTAACATGACCGCTGCGCAGCTGCTCACAGAGGGCTGCGCCCTCGCCGACGGGCAGATAGACCGTGCGGGCAGCGTTCTCGATGAGGCGGAATTCCTCCGCCACCTGTGCAAAGGGGAACTGGCAGTCCCGGATGCCCCGGAGAAAGGCATCCAGAATGCCGTGCTTGTCCACGGCGTCGGGGCCGCGCAGGTCGGAAAGCTCGTTGAAGTAGAGCTGAATGGCCCGGGGCGTGTCCAGTGTGTCCTGATGCCGGGCGGTGTAGTCCAGCGCGCTGACGTTCTGCCTGAGCATCTGGGGCGTGGAACACTCGTCCAGCCGGAACCGGTAGACGATGCTTTCCTCTGCGCCCCGCCGCCCCTCGCGGTTGCAGCGCCCGGCAGTCTGTAAGAGCGAGTCAAGACCGCACTGCTCCCGGTAAGCGACGGGAAAATCCACGTCCACGCCGGCCTCGATGAGAGAGGTGGACACCACCCGGCAGGGCAGACCCTCTTTCAGCCGCTGGCGGATGTCGTCCAGCTGACGGCGGCGGTCGGCGGCGCAGAGCAGGGTGGTCAGGCAGTAGCTGCCCTCGGCGGGCAGGGACTCATAGAGCTGCTGGGCCGTCTTGCGGCGGTTGACCACGCAGAGCACCTGCGGGTGATTTGCCAGCCGGGCGGCGAACTCATCCTGCGGCAGGGTGCCGAGGTCTTGCAGGGTGGTGCGCCGGAGCACTTCGTAGAGGCGGGCCGCGTCGGGCGTGATCTCCTGCGGGTGGAGTTCCGGCGCAAAGCGCCGGAACAGCGGCTCAAGGGCAGGCTGGGTGGCCGTGCAGAGGACGGCCGTGGAGTGGTAATGCTGGATGAGCTGGGCGATGGCGCTGACGCAGGGGGCAAGGTAGTCGCCCGGGAGGGTCTGCGCCTCGTCGAAGATGATGACGCTGTCGGCGATGTTGTGGAGCTTGCGGCAGCGGCTGCTGCGGTTGGCGTAGAGCGACTCGAAGAACTGCACCGCCGTCGTCACCACGACGGAGGCGTCCCAGTTTTCGCTGGCTAGCATCTGGCGGTACTGGGCGGGGGTCAGGTCGTCCTGCTCAACAGTCTTGTACTCGGCGTTGGAGAAGTCGGCCAGAACATTTTCTGCGCCCAGCAGGCCCGAGAAGACGGCGGCGGTCTGGTCGATGATGGACATATAAGGAATGACATAGATGACCCGCTTCATCTTCTGGGCGGCGGCGTGCTCCAGCGCAAAGGCGAGGGAGGCGAAGGTCTTGCCGCCGCCGGTGGGTACGGTGAGGGTGTAGAGCCCCTGCGGGCCGTGCGCGCCTTTCTCGAGACAGGCGCGGAGGACGGCGTTGCGCTGGACGCTGACGGGCGAGGGCGACTCGGCCCTGAGATAACGCTGCGCCTGTGCCGAGACGATGTCCCGCAGCGCGGCGATGTCCGTGCCGCTGCCCCGGGGTGCGGCCTTGCCGTCCATGAAGGTCTCGGTGTCGATGAAGTCGGCGTCCACGAGGCAGGAGTAGAGCATCCGGGTAAAGAACGCGAGGCTCAGCGGGTCGGCACAGGCCCACGCGGGCGGCGTCGAGGCGGGGAGCGTTACTTCCTGCCAGCCGTCGTAGGGGGCTGCCGGCTTCTTGCTCCGGCCAAACAGGGTGGCGTCGCCCGGGTCATCGGCGGGGCTCCCGCCGTCGGGCAGGCCGCTGTGGTGTCCGGCCACCGCAAAGGCGGCGTGGAGATGTTGGCGAACCCAGGCCTCCTGCGCCCCGGCGGTGGAGTGGTCCACCTTGGGGCCGCCTTTAAGCCGCAGCTGGAAGGCGTCGCTGAACTTCCCGACGTCGTGGAGCCACGCGGCAAATTCGGCCTCACTCTGCGCCCCGAAGGGGGCTGCGAAGGAACCGGCCAGCCTGGCAGTTCCGGCGAGATGGTCGTAGACGGTCTGGGTGCGGGTGCCGTCCTCGCTGATGTGGGCAAGACGTGTGGAGTGCTCCATAAAATGACCTCCTGACTCTGGTTTGCAATAAGGATACGCTTTTCAAAAAGCGGCTGTCAACAAAACGCGCTTTTCGACAAAAAATTCTGGGACGTTGCACAAAAAGCAGGCGGAAAAATCTGCAATGTGCCAAAGAAGAAAGAAACGAGTATTTTCTTATTTTTATGATAATGCAAATACTGTCCAATAAACTGGACTTTTACTGATTTTTCGGGCAAAAATGAAAAGAGAACTGCGTTTTCAGTACTGCGGGAGGAAGACTGCCCGTCGGCAGAGAAAAAAAAATGAAGATGTTGTGTAGAACAACACCGCATTAAGATGGAATTAAGGCAGGGTTAAGAAAACTGCAAGAAAAGTGCTGAGTTATTCCATCTGGGAATGGACTTTCGGAAAAATCAAGGCGAATATCCCCCTTTTCATTTGCTGAAATCTGTTGTATTATGAATAACAGATATGGAATCAGAGAAAAAGCGCCGCGATGAAGTGCAAACAGGAATGATAAGAAAAATAAAGGGCAATAGGGGGAGAGCTACGATGGACGAAAAAGATTACGAGCTGCTGCACGCGCTGGACGAGACGCGCAACATCACCCACGCAGCGGACAAACTGTACATGACCCAGTCGGCACTGTCCAAACGCATCAAGGCGCTGGAACAGGAGCTGGGGGTGGAGATCGTCCTGCGCTCGCGGCAGGGCATCCGCTTCACGCCGGCAGGTGAACAGGTGCTGCTCCACAGCGCCGCCGCTGCCCGCGAGATGGAAAAGATGCGCCGCCAGCTGGCCTCCATCCAGGGCGAAGCCTGCGGCACCCTGCGGGCCGGCATCTCGGTGAACTTCTCCTACTACCGTCTGCCCGAGGTGCTGACCGAGTACCACAAAGCCTACCCGAAGGTACGCCTCGACATCGCTACCGGCCACAGCCGGAACATCTACCAGCAGATGCTGGATTCCTCGCTGGACGTGGCGGTGCTGCGGGGCGAGTATCCGTGGGACGGCACCCAGTTCCTGCTCTCGCAGGAGAATATCTGCCTCATCTGCAGCGAGGAGAACAAGGACAGGCCCATCTCCGATTACCTTTATATCGACCACAGCAGCGACGCCACCATCAGCGCCCAGATGGCCCGCTGGCGCTATGAGAACGGCGTGACCAACGATGCGGGCAATTTTGTGGTGGATAACATCATGGTCTGCCGCGAGATGGTGGAGCGGGGCCTCGGCTGGGCGCTGATGCCGGAAGTGGCGCTGGATGACTTCAAGGGCTATGTCAAGCCCTGCACCTTCGAGAACGGCGAGCCCTTCGTCCGGCGCACCTATATTTTCTGCCAGAGAGACGCAGCCGCCCTGCCGCAGGTGCAGCTCTTTATGGACATGCTCAAAAAGCACCGCCAAAAAGCACCGCTGAGAGGAGAAAAACATGGAAACGACTGTTTCGCTGGTCCAGATGCTGGATGCACGGGAGCGCCGGGTGCAGCACCAGCAGGAGCTGCTGGCCCGGTACCACAAGCCTCTCATCTGCTTTACCATGAATATCTGCGGCCCGATAAAGGATTCGCCCCTCATCCGGCGGGGCTTTGGGCGGGGGCGTCAGCTGCTGCGCCAGCAGTTTCTGCGGGCAAAGCTGACGCCGCTGTATCAGGACACCGTCCGGGAAGTGACCGGCGGTGAGGCGTTCTATGTGCTGGACGCCGACCCGCTGACCATCAAGAAATTCACCACCGACATCGAGGACGCCACCCCGCTGGGGCGGCTGTTCGACATGGACGTCATCCGTCCGGACGGCCTCAAAGTGGACAGAGAGGAGCTGAACCTCGAAGGCCGCCGCTGTCTCATCTGCGGCGGGGCGGGCACGGGGTGTAGCGGCCGCGCCCGGCCCGTCC
>OBAB01001011.1_pt1 | contig 13518 bp, 19 predicted proteins | sample 1516501 | NCBI WGS metagenome assembly OBAB01 (sample SAMEA2579906, study PRJEB22360) | human gut metagenome
GTATTTCATAAAAATACCCCCAATACTGGGTGTCCAGTATTAGGGGTACATATCATCCGGGCAGGGGCGCTTTTTTCATGCCGTTTTCGCTCATATTGGTCAGAGCAGCTGCCTCGCAAGCAGCGGGCCGCCGGTTCGATTCCGGCAGACGGCACCATCGCGGCGGGCAGCGCGTACCCTGCCCGGGATCCATGCGGAAGGCGAACCGCGTTACAAAACCGAACGGATCCATTTGCCTATATTGACCGGAAAGGAGCATTCAACATTGAAACGTGAAGATGTGAGCAAGATCATCCCCGGCATCACGCCGGAACAGCTGGACGGCATTATGAACCTGCACGGCGCGGACATCACGGCAAAGGCCAACGAGATCACGACCCTTGAGGCCGAAAAGGCCACCCTGACCGAGCAGCTGAACACTGCAAATGGTAAACTGGAAGGTTACGACCCCGAGTGGAAGGCCAAGGCAGAACAGGCCAAGGCTGACGCTGCCAGTCAGGTGGCCGCCCTCGAAAAGGGCTACGCGCTGGAACGGAAGGCCTCCGGGCTGAAGTTTTCCAGCGAGAGCGCCCGCAAGGCATTCCTGACCGACGCCAAGGCCCAGAATTTCGCCATGAAGGACGGCGAGATCCTTGGCTTTGATGACTATGTCAAGACCTTCAAGGCCGCAGACCCCAGCGCCATCCTGCCGGACGGCAGCATGGTGCAGTTTTCCGCATCCGCACCGGGCGGCAGCCGCCAGCCCGCAAACGCACATGAGGCCGCAAATGCTGCATTCCGCGCAGCGTTCGGCCAGAAAGGTTGATTATTATGGCTATTGATGCAATCGCCCGCAATAAGGCCGAGGCCCTGATCCGGGAGCAGCTGGTGAACACCATCCAGCAAGACGTGCCCAAAAGCTCCATCGTGATGCAGCTGGGCACCCGTCTGGCCAACATGACCTCCAACCAGACCAAGATCCCGGTGCTGTCCATGCTGCCGCTGGCCTACTGGGTCAACGGCGACACCGGCATGAAGAAGACCAGCAAGCAGGAATGGGACAGCGTCTACATGACCGCTGCCGAGCTGGCCGTTATCGTGCCTGTGCCCGAGGCCGTTCTGGCAGATTCCACCTTTGACATCATGGGCGAAGTCCAGCCCCGTGTCCGTGAAGCCATGGGTGCAAAGATCGACAACGCCGTCCTGTTTGGCGGCGACCGCCCCACTGAGTGGACGACTGACGTGCTGACTCTGGCCGCTAAGAACAAAGTCACCGGCCCCATCGACTACACTAAGCTGCTGGGCAAGGACGGCCTGTTCTCCAAGGTCGAGGCTGGCGGCTTCGGCGTGGATGCTGTGGTGGGCGACCTGACCGCCAAGGCGGAGCTGCGCGGTCTGCTGGATACCAACGGCCGTCCGCTGTTCCGTTCGGATATGCAGGGCGCGACCACCTACGCACTGGACGGTGCGCCCCTGTACTTCCCCGAGAACGGCGGCTTTGATGCCTCCAAGGCGCAGTTGATCGCGGGCAACTTCAAGAAGCTGGTGTACTCCATCCGTCAGGATGTCACCGTGAAGCTGCTGGATCAGGGCGTGATTCAGGATCCTTCCACCAAGGAGATCGTCTACAATCTGGCCCAACAGGATATGGTGGCCCTGCGCGTTGTGATGCGCATGGGCTGGGCGCTGCCCAATCCTGCGACCCGCATGAACGCCGACCGCTCCAAAGTCCCGTTTGCCTTCCTGACCGCTGGTTCGGCTGTTGCGGCATAAGGAGGCTCCATGCTCTACTGCACCTATGACCAGTATGCAGCCGCTGGCGGCACGCTGGACGAAGCCGCCTTTGCCCCTTTGGCCGCACGGGCGTCCCGGCTCATCGACCGGATGACCTTTGGCCGGGCCGAGGGCCACGCGGCAGTGTGCGAAGGCTGTGCAGAGGCACTGGCGGATGCCTGCATCCAGATCATCGACGCAGCGAACGCCGTGCAGAGCGCCTGCACGCCGCCCGGCGCGTCCAGCGTCTCCAACGATGGCGTGTCCATGACCTTCACCTCCGGCGCACTGGCCGCACGGCTGGTGGCAGAGGCGGCGTACATCCTCGCCAACACACTGGGCAGCGACCCGCACAATCTGCTGTATCGGGGGTGTTTCTGATGCAGACGCCCGTCACCGTCGTCATGCTGCTGCATGACATTGCCACCGAAACAGACCGGCCGGTCTGCAAGGTGCTCACGGGGTGCAGCTGGCGGGAGACGCGCCGCACCTCGTCCTCCGGCGACCCCCAGAGGGTGGTGCATATCCGCCTCCCGCCTGCGCCGGGCTATCTGCCCTATCCCCAGTGGGCGCGCCTGACACCGGCAGAGAAAGCCGCACACTGGACGCTCAAGCGGGGCAGCAAGCTCCTCTGCGGCGCTGTCCGCAGCCTGACCGAGGCCGAATATGCCGCCCTCGAAAAAACGCACATCTGCTGTACGGTGGCGGATGTCTCGGACAACCGGGGCGTCCCGCTGCCGCATTTTCATGTGGAAGGGAGCTGAGAGAATGAGCGCACTGATTCCCTTTGGCCCGGTCGCGCCGTCAGCAAAACCGGTCTTCGACCCACCTGACGGCTGGAAGTACCGGGTCGATGGTGTGCAGATGGAGTTGAGCTGGCGCCCCGACTTCGGCGCAGAAAAGACCGCTGCCCTGCAAAAGGCCCAGTTTGCCCTTGCGCAGGAAGCCGCGCGGCTCATCGACAGCTACGTCCCCTTCGACACCGGCCAGCTAAAAAACAGCGTTCAGGCCGCATCCAACTACGAAGAGGGAATGCTGGTCTACAATACCCCTTATGCCCGCAAGCAGTATTACCTCCATGCAGAGGGTACAGACCTTCGTGGAGAGACCGGCCTGCGCGGCTCCTACTGGGGCCAGCGGGCTATTGCTGATGTGGGCGAACATCTGGCCCTCTTCGGGGCCAAGGCCGTCACGACCTTCTGGGGAGGGATGGGACACTTATGAGCGAGAAAGCCACCATCACGGCCATGCGGGAGTGGCTCAAGACCTGCCCCCTCATCGCCGAGGAACAGAGCGAAAACGGCGCGGCCTTCCGCATTTCCGGCCTCTCGCCGGAGCCTGTGGCCGAGTTTTCCATCGAGGACAGCCCCACCGACCCGGTGACGGCTGTTTTCTTTTCCGGCCGCAGCCTCGCCAAGAGCTACATCTTCGTCAGCCGCCGCGACTACAGCGAGGCCCAGAGCGTCCAGATCGCGGGCAGCGGCTTTTTTGAGCAGCTGACCGAATGGGTGCTGGCCCAGAACGACCGGCATCATCTGCCCCGGCTGGATGGCCGCAAGGAAGCGTTGCGCGTTTCAGTGACGTCCAGCGGCTACATCGTCACGGCCGAGTCGGGCAGCTGTAAGATGCAGATGCAGCTCCGGCTCGAATATTACCAGCCCAAGGGCTGAAACGAAAGGAGTTTTTCCTATGACTGTTACCGAAGCCGTTAAGCTGTCGGGCCTGACCCCCAGCGCCGACTATACCGGCGTGGAGACCACCGACGACTTCCTGCTGGCCGTCCAGACCGAGGCCAGCCAGACCGACGTGAAAAGCTGGGTGGTCTGCGCCGACCACGTGCGGGAGCACAGCGGCGCACTGAACGCCTCCACCACGGACAACACCTACATCCGCACCGGCCCTGTCACCACCAAAGGCAGTGTCCAGCGCACCCTCTCCATTCAGGGCGACCGCTATGTGGGCGATGCTTTTCAGGACTTCCTGCTCTCCCACAAGATCGCGTTCGGCTCCGGCCAGAGCGTGGTGGTTCCTTATGTTTACTTCTCTCTCCGCACCGGCAAGGGCGAGAAGGGCGAAGGCGCGCTCATCCTGACCAGCGATGTGGGCGGCAGCGCCGGCGCGAATGCCACCTTTGCCGCCGATTTCAAGGGCATCGGCACCCCGGCTGAGTTCGACTATAACACCGCCGTCGCGGGCTGAGAGAAAGGAGTACCGATAAATGCTGATCCATGGACAGGAATTTGATTTTTCGCTTCTGAACGCCAACGACCTCGACCGTCTGGAGGATGCACTGGACGAGATGACCCGGGAGGGCGAGGCCGAGACAGCCCGGTGCGAACGGGAGAACGTCCGCCTGGGCGACCGTCTCCGCGCACAGGCCCGCGTTTCCATGCGCGGCCTCGACAAGATTTTGGGCGCAGGGGCATCCGCCCGTCTGGGGCTGAACGAAAACGATGTCAGCCGTCTGTACGACGTTCTCGACGAGATCACGCAGGCAGCCGCTGCTGAGAAGGCTCGTTATTCCCGCCCGGCGGCCGTCCCCCAGAACCGCGCCCAGCGCCGGACTGAGAAGCGCCAGAAGGACAAGCACAAGCCGCCCGTGAGCTATCCGGGCCAGCCTGCCGCCGCCCAGATGGTGGAGCGGGTGGATAAGGCCGCCCGCCGCAGGCAGCTTCTGACCGAGCTGGCGGCTCTGGAAAATGGCTGACATCCTGCTGGACAAACTGCCCCGCGTGTGGGCAGGCAGGCCCATCGACTGGGATTTCCGGCCTATGGTCTGGTTCAACGGGCGGTATCTCCGCCTTCCGGAGGACGAAAAGGGCCTGCCTGAGCTGGCCCGGGAAACCATGCGCCGGTTTTACCGCGTGGCCGTCCCGCCGGAGGAAGAGGTGGACGCTTTCAAGGCGCTGGTGGAGTTCTACACCGCAGGCCCGCAGGAGGTATCCGACCGCCCCGGCAGCAGCCGCACCGAGGAGCTGGCGCTGGACTACGTCACCGACGGCCCCGCCATCGTGGCCGCGTTCCAGCAGGCTTACGGCATCGACCTCACTACCGCGAAGCTCCACTGGTGGCGGTTCAAGGCCCTCATGTCCAACCTGCCCGAGGAGACCCAGCTGGCGAAGATCATTGAGTTCCGGACGGCTGACCTCACGCAGTTTCAGGGCGAAGAGCGGGAGCGGCGTGCCGAGCTGAAGGAACGCTTCGCACTGCCCGCCGCCCTGCGGAAAGGAGGCGGTCGCATTGTCACCCTGCAAGACCGCAACGAAGCCTTTGCGGCCCGCTTCCGACGCTGACCGCGCCCCGGTGCTCTGCCCCCTGTGTGGTCGGCCTCTGCCGGTCTGGGCCATCCCGGAAGCCAGCGCCCAGGGCGTCTGGGTCAAATGCAAGAACCCGGCCTGCCGCAAAGAAATCGAAATAAAACTCTAAGCCTGTGCCACTGTGCCTGCGCTCTTTTTCACAGAAAGAGGTGGACACCGTGGCCGCAGATTTTTGCATTACCGGCGAAGTAAAGCTCAACAGTGACCCGGCTGAGAAAGCCACGAGCAAGTGGACCGTGGCCGCAGGCCAGCTCATCGCGGACTTTGCCAAGAAAGCTGCATCCAGCCTGAAAAGCGTGGTCAAATCCGGTCTGGACTACAACGCCCAGATGGAAAGCTATCTGACCAACTTCAAGGTCATGCTGGGCAACGAACAGCTTGCTGCCGAGAAGCTGGAAGAGATACGCCGGATGGCCGCAAGCACGCCCTTCTCCCTGTCCGACCTGACCGAAGGGACCCAGACCCTCTTACAGTTCGGCATCGCGGCGGACGACACCACCGGTGTGCTCAAGCAACTGGGCGATATTTCGCTGGGCAACGCGGACAAGCTCCAGACCCTCGTACGGGCCTATGGCAAGATGTCCTCGGCCCAGAAGGTCACGCTGGAAAACGTCAACATGATGATCGACGCTGGCTTCAACCCGCTCAATCAGATCTGCGACGCCACCGGCGAGAGCATGAGCGACCTGTACAAGCGTATCTCGGACGGCAAGGTCAGCTTCAACGAGCTGGAAGCCGCCGTGGCTGCTGCCACCAGCGAGGGCGGGCAGTTCTACAACGGTATGCTGGAGGCCAGCCAGACCTTCAACGGCAGGCTGAGCACCCTGAAGGACAACGTGGCCGCGCTGACCGGTGAACTGACCAGCGGGCTGTTCTCGGCTCTCGGGGACATCATCGTCAAGGCAAACGAGCTGGTCGTCTCCATCACCGAGGACGACGCCAAAATGGCCGCGCTCAAGGAGACCATCGGCGTCCTGACGGCGGCAGTTGTGGCCGTCACGGCGGCAGTCCTGAGCTATAAGGCGACCGTAGCAGCGACTACAGCCATCACGACCCTGCATACTGCCACTATAAAAGCGTTGAACGCAATGCAGCTCGAAGCTGCAAGTGGTGCGGGGGTTCTCAAGGTTGCTCAGGCGGGATTGAATACCGTCATGAAAACCAATCCCATCGGGCTTGTGGTGGCCGCTCTGGCCGCTCTGGCGGCGGGGCTTGTGACCGCCTATCACACCAGCGAGACCTTCCGCTCTGCTGTCGATTCAGCATTTTCGGCCATTCAAAAGACCGCCTCGAATGTCATCGGTTCGGTGGTGGACTGGATCAATGAGCTAGTGGCCCGCATCAAGGGTGCAGCCGCCGCGCTGGGCTCTCTGAAAAACGGCCTCGGTGCAGCAAAAGATGCCTACAACGAGGCCTATTCCGACTCTATCGGCAGCTATCAGCAGTCGAAAAGAGATAAGGCAAGCCAGAGCCGCCTCGACAAGCATAATGAGCGAGTCGCACAGTCTCAGGCTGACGCGGCCCGCAGTTCCGGCTCTTCCGGCGCGGCGGCATCTGCCACCGCTGCGGCCGCTGCGGCCACCTCTGCCGCCAAGAGCACAAAACAGGCCACGGCGGACATCGTCAAGTCCATCAGCGACACCACCACCGCAGTCAAGGACGGCGTGACCACCACGACCGAGACTGTCACCGAAACGCTGTCCAACGGCACGACCCAGCAGAAGCAGGTCATCACCTCCACCAGCCGCCAGATGGTGGACGGTGTGCTCAAGGACATCAAGACCGTGGAGACCATCGCGGCGGACGGCAAGCGGACGGTCAGCCAGACCATGGAGACCGTGCGGGACGTAGTGAACACCGTGACCGCCAGCAGCACGGCTATTGTGGACGGCATCAAGACCACCACCCAGACCGTGACCAAGACCCTCGCGGACGGCACCACCGAGCAGCAGCGGGTCATCACCCAGACACAGGACAAGGTCATCGACGGAGCGCTCCGCACGGTGGAGACCGTCAAGACCATTGCCGCCGACGGCACCGAGCAGGTGGCCGAGACCATCAAGGACAGCGCCGCCAAGACACTGGACGGCCTTTGGTCTGCCCTCAAAGACCGGGCCAACGAGGGCATCCTCGGCACGGTGGGCACCCTGTGGGACGCGGTAAAGAGCGGCGACTGGGTGGGCATCGGCAAGTGGGCGGCATCCGCCCTCTACTCGGGCCTCACCGCCGACCAGAAGCAGAAGCTCACCGACTACGCCCTCTCGCTGGTGGACGGCCTGAACGGCGTCCTCGGCGACGCGGCGGGCAGTCTGGCACAGGCGGCGTGGAGCATCGGGCAGACGCTCTTCGAGGGTATCACCGGCAAGTTCGGCGACATCTCCTCCATGGCCGTCAAGATGGGCGGCACCCTGAAAAGCGTGTTCGGGGCGCTCAAGGCCCCGCTGGCCGCAGCGGCCAAGGCCATCAGCGCCGGCCTCTCCGGCGGTCTGCTGAGTATGTTCCCCGCCATCTATGCGGGCTTCGCCGGCATGATCGGCACCATCGGCGCAGCCGTCGAAGGGATGCTGGCCGCCATCAGCGCGGCCCTCACCTCCACCCTCTTTGGCATCCCGGCGGGCCTCGTGGTGGCCGCTGCCGCCGTCGCTCTGGGCGTCGCCATCGCGGCCATCGTGTCCAAGCTGGGCGGGAGCCACCGCAGTTCCGGCGGTTCTGGCGGCGTCGGCGGGGGCGGAAGCTCCGGCCTCGACCTCGACACCCCCAGCATCACCGACGGGTCCAACAAGCTGACGGACACCATCGACGCCAACACCGCGAAGCTCACCGAGATCAACAAGTCCCTCGCCAAGCTGGTCAAGAGCGCAAACGCCCTTGTCCTCAGCGACAACATGGCCGTGAGCAGCCGGGTAGCCGCCTCCGGCACGGCGCAGATCGCCGCCGCTGCTCACAGCTACCGCGAGGGCGACACCAACATCACCCAGAACATCTACTCCAAGGCCCACACCGCCGCCGACCTCCAGCGCGAAGCCCGCTGGGAGGCCGACCGCGCCAAGGCCCAAAAACACTGAAAGGAGGCCCACCATGCGCAGTGACCATCTCCGCCTCGTCACCGACGCCGGGGCCGCCCTCGACCTCGGCTGGGACTATGGCATCCCCTACCAGATTGACAACCTCTCGGGCGTGGATGTCACCCTCAAGACCGCCCAGGGCGTCAACCAGCAGGGGGTCACCGTGGAGGGCCAGAGCGTGGAGGGGGTACCTCACGAGATCATCGCAGATTTCTGGGGGCCGGATGGCGAGCGGCAGGCAAATCTGTTTTTGCAAAAGCTCCCCTTCTTCACCTCCGGCACCGCCTACTTCGGCGACAAGTATTTCTCCCGCTTCGTGCTGCAAAAGACCCCCTACACCGTCCAGCTCCACCCTTACCCCCGGCTGGACTTCATGCTCTACCGCCCCAAGCCCTACTGGTACAGCCTCGAGAGCCAGAGCGCCGTCATGGGCGGCTTCATCCCCCGCTTCCAGTTTCCCGTCTGTTACGACAGCCACCGGTACAGCGAGTGGCGGCAGAGCTACTTCCTCAACGTGCGCAACCCCGGGGCGCTGCCGGTGCCTTTCACCGCGAAGCTCCGCTCCTCGGGTATCGTGGTCAACCCAGCCATCCGCAACAGCGTCACCGGGGAGTTCATCGGCTTTGACACCACCCTGAACAAGGGGGACGTGCTGGAGATCTACCGCACCACCACCGACCGTCTGGCCGTCAAGCTCATCTCCGGCGGCGTGGAGACCAACGCCTTCGCCCTGCTGGACGAGGACAGCGACCTCATGGAGCTGCACCCCGGCGATAACGTCCTCACCGCCGACGCCGCCAGCGGCAGGGAGGGCTTGCAGGCGTCCATCTCCTTCTACCCGATGGTGGTGGGCATCCTGCCGGAGGTGATGAAATGACCTTTGACGTACTGGACGAGACCACCCTCGCCCGCCTCGGGAACATCGACGTATGGGTGTCGGTGTACTGGGATGAGCCCTACAACTCCGAAGGCAGCTTCACTCTGGAAGTCCGCCCCACCGAGGAGAACCTCTCGCTTCTGCGGGAGGGCCGCTGGCTCGTCCGCACCGACGCTGCAACGAAAATCCCCATGCGCATCTGTCACCGGAGCAATGAGAACGAGGACGCGAACCTCGTCGTCACCGGCTACCCGGCCACGTGGATCTACACCAAGCGGGTCTCCGCGTCCGCCATCAAGAACGAGAATGCCGAGGCCGCCATGCTGGCCCTCGCCAAGGCAGCGGCTCCGTGGCCGAAGCTGGAGGTGGCCGAGGCCAAGGGCTTTGACACCACCTTTGAACAGCAGACCTCGGGGAATACCCTCTTCGACTACTTCAAGACGGTTGGTGCAGCCTGCGACCTCGGCTTCCGGGTCGTCCTCATGGGTAAAAACAGCGCGAAAAAACTCCTGTTCGAGGTCTGGCGGCCTACTGCCGACCCCAACAACCGCTTTTCGACCAAGTGGGGCAGCCTGCGGGAAGCCGCCTGGGCCTTCGGCGACGGCGGCTATGCCAATGTAGCCCTCGTGCTGGGGGCGGGCGAGGGCAAAGACCGGGCCATGGTCTGGGCGGGCGACACCGAGGCCGAAGGGGCCCAGCGCCGGGAGATGATCGTGGACGCCCGGGACATCCAGCCCAAGGACGGCGAGACCGTCAAAAGCGACAGCTACCTCAAACGGCTGGCTGATCGGGGCGCGTCGAAGCTCCTCGAACAGCTCCGCACCGGCAGCATCGAGATGACGCTGGACGCCGACGGCCTCGAGCCGGGCGACGTCTGTTTCTGCTCTCTGCCGGATCTCGGCTACAAGGCCACCGTCCGGGTGGCCGACATCATCATTCAGAGCCAGACCGACGGCACCACCCGCACCGCGCGGCTGGGTACGCCCGTCTGGCACAAGATCTAGGAGGCGATAGCTTGAGCTCCCCCGGAATTATTACCTACCCGCTGGGCGGCATCACCTATGATGCCGAGGATGCTGCGGCCTACTTTGCCGGGCGCACCAGCGGCGTTTACAGCACCGACATCGATTTCGTGGTGGCTGCTGCCGCCGATGGCAGTACCGACCTCACCGTCAGCGCGGGGCAGGCGTGGATGCACGTCAGCCGGTGGGTGGGCCTCAGCATCACCATGCGGGAGGCCCAGACCCTCACGCTGCCCCTCGCGGACAGCGCTCTGCCCCGCATCGACCGCGTCGTGCTCCGGTACGACGCTACCAGCCGCAGCACCTCTCTGCAGGTGCTGCAGGGCGCACCGTCCTCCGAGCCGGCAGGCCCGGACCTCTCCCGCACCGAGATGGTCTATGACCTCTGCCTCGCCGAGGTCTCCCGCCCGGCGGGCCAGACGGCCCTGACCACCGCCAACCTCACCGACACCCGGGCGGACGATGCCCTGTGCGGCCTCATGCGGGACGGCGTCACCGGCATCCCCATGGACGAGCTGGGCGCACAGGCATTGGCCAAGGCCAAAGAGACCGCCAAGCTTTGCGACAAGCTACTGGCCAGCTACAGCGGCGGCTATCTCGGCATCTGGCCCGTGACCCTGACGGCGGACGGCTGGGCCGAATGCACCGACGTACCCGGCTACGCCTACAAGCAGACGGCAGAGCTGCGGGCCGCGAGAGAGGCAAACGTCCCCTCCGCCGTACCCACCCCGGAGACCTTCACCGTGGCGGTGGCGGCGGGGCTTGCGGGCGTCTGCGAGACCAAGGACGGCAGCATCACGTTTTGGGCCGAGAACGTCCCCGAGGGCGGCATCCAGATGCAGGTGGAGCTGCTGGGACCCTCGGCCTCGACCGCTGACACCGGAGAGGACACCCTGGGCGACACCGTTTTGGATGACACGACTTTGTAACGGAGGTACACCATGAAGTATGTGAAACAGCATTTCGTCACCGGGATGAAGGTCAGCCTGCCCGACGTGCTCAACCGGATGGAGGACGGCATCGCAGCCGCCTGCGGCGCGGCGGTGGAGGGCATCGGCAGCGTGATCACCGGCGATACACCCGCCGCCGGCATCCGGGACGGCAAGCTCTGCCTGACTCTGCCGCGCGGTGAACCCGGCCCGCAGGGCAACCCCGGCGAGGGCCTGAGTGACAACGCCAAGGCCCTGCTGCTCTCCCTGCTGGCCGAAACAGCCCTCGACAGGGACGCCTCCCTCGCTGCCCTGCGGGCGGAGTGGGGCCTCGCCGACCCGGACGACACCACCCCCGAGGCCGCAGACGCAGACGAGGGGGTGCTGTAAATGGCGCTGGGTAGCGTAAGCATCGTCCCCTATACCCGTGCTGAGGTGGAGAAGATGCTCAAGCGGGCGATGTACAGTGAAGGAAAGCTAGTATTTACCGGAAGACTCAGCGTGCAATGGAAATACGGAGACTCCCTCTCCATACCGGAGGAGGTGGACTATGTTGTCGTGGGCGGCATAAAGCTGACGAGGGGCGGGTCCGGTAAAGCCAGCGGACACCCTGACGGCTATGAGGGCGTCACTTCGTACACCACGATAAGCTTTTCTTCTAATACCTTATCCGCAGGCGGCTACCGGCCAAACGACGGCACCTATATGACCCTCAACGTCGAGGGCTACCACTACTACTGACAAAACAAAAAGCAGCCCCGGGGTGGGGGCTGCTGGGAGAAACCATATTTACTTTGCTGACACAGGAACAAACTCCAGTTTTATTTTCATTCCCATTCCCGCTGCAAGGCGCTGGAGAGTACGGAGCGAAGGGTTTGCGTTGCCCCGCTCCAGCTTGCTGATGTCGGTCTGTGCTATGCCTGTACGCTCGGAGAGCTGCTTCTGAGTCAAACCGCTCTCCTTCCGAGCCTTCAGGATGGCCTCAATGACTGTAAATTCGGGGTCGAGGGCATCCCATTCTGCCTTAAACTCGGGGTCTTTCATCTGTTCGGCAAGAAATTCATTGAAATTGCTCATCTGTATTTCTCCTTTCGGGTAAGGTAATCAGCACGGTACATTTTTGCCAGCTCGATCTCGGCTGGCGGTGTTTTCTGAGTCTTCTTTACAAAACCGTTGGTCAGAATGACCTTTTTGCCGACCACAAAGAAGTAGAGGACTCGGGTAATGTCAGAGCCAAATTTGGTGCGTATCTCAAAAATCCCATCGTCCAGCGCCTTGGAGTATGGCTCTCTCAGAAAAGGCCCTTCTGCGCCGAGAAGTGACACGGTACGCAAGACCTTGGCTTGCATCTTTTTGTCGAGGTTCAAGATGAAATCCTTAGCCGGTTCTGTTCCATCAGGCCGGTTATAGAACTCAATTTCATACTCCTGCACATCTTCGCATCCTTTCACAGAGGATTTATCCTATAAACATTATAGTGGATATATTCTCTATTGTCAAGAAAAAGTTAAAAAGAAAGGTCGTGTTCTCTATCGCTATCAAAGAATATTCCCTGTCCCGGGACTCCGCCCGGCAGCTCTCGCCCAGCTTCCGGGTGCGGGAGTTCAGCTGCAAGGGCAGCGACATCGTCCTCATCGACGACGAGCTGGTGGTGCTGCTGCAGTGCATCCGGGAGCACTTCGGAAAGCCGGTGCATATCACCAGCGGCTACCGCACTGCTGCCCACAACGCCGCTGTCGGCGGCAGCAAGTCCAGCCAGCACCTGCTGGGCCAGGCAGCAGACTTCTCCGTTGAGGGCGTGGACGTGGCCACGGTCGCCGCCTACGCCAAGACCCTGCTGCCCTCCCGGGGCGGCATCGGGCGGTACCCGAAGGACGCCGCCCACCCGCAGCGCCGCACCGGCTGGGTGCATATCGATACCCGGGCGGGCAAGAGTCGGTGGAGGGGGTGGGACCAATGGAGAGCATCCTGTCCGCCATCATCGCCGGGGCGGTGACGCTGGTTGGAGTGCTGATCGCCAACAGCAAAAGTCAGGCAGTGACCGACACCAAGCTGGAGGAGCTGACCCGCGAGGTTCGGGAGCATAACAACTTTGCCCGCCGCGTCCCTATTTTAGAAGAACAGATGAAGGTGGCCAATCACCGCATCACCGATTTAGAAACACATGAACACGAAAGAGAAAGGAATTAAGCTATGAACGCACATATCACCACCCGCATCGTCTCCGGTGCCACCATCGCCCGCACCGCCGTGCTGGCTCTGGCCCTCATCAACCAGATTCTGAGCGCCGCAGGCAAGCCCCTGCTGCCCATCGACAGCACCCAGCTCGAGCAGCTCATCTCCACCGGCTTCACCACCGTGTCTGCGCTGGTCAACTGGTGGTTCAATAATTCCTTCACCAAGGAGGCCATTCAGGCTGACGCCGAGTTTGAGCGACTGAGGAAGAGTGTGAAGTGAGCCTCCGGCCATAACTGCATAGCATGACCACGCCCCCGCTTCGGTGATATGTACCCCTAATACTGGACACCCAGTATTGGGGGTATTTTTATGAAATAC
>OBAB01001012.1_pt1 | contig 13492 bp, 10 predicted proteins | sample 1516501 | NCBI WGS metagenome assembly OBAB01 (sample SAMEA2579906, study PRJEB22360) | human gut metagenome
TATTCAACCGAATTTACCGGATATCCGAAATGGAGAGAGCGGATTTACAGGCAACGCCTTTTGCAGGGAATATTGATACCGTACATATTATGCCGAATTTCGAAAATAAATATTTACATATTCAATGTTTCTTAGGCGTTTTTACATGCGAAAAACAGATATTCCTATTTTTCTTCTCCAAAAAATGGGGTAACATTTAAGCATTGTACTTTAGGCAGAACAAAAATATTCAAAATAAAGATAATTTATAACAAAAACATTCACTTTTTTTGTGCTTGGCCACATGATATATTTTAATAGAAATCACAATGAAGGAGGATAAAAAATGTCGATTCGAATCATAAAAAGCAAGGATATCCCGCAGGAATATGAGAACGGGTTTGCGCAGAGCGAGATACTGCCGGATACATACCCCGGGATGACGAACTACAAATGCTTTTTGAAGAAGGGGCACACGGTGAGCCCGAAGAAGTATGCAGATAAGGTTGTAATGTACTGCTTCACACGCGGCAACGGATATGTGACCACACCGGAGTGGTCGCGCGATATCAGGGAGCTCTCGTTTTTTGCGCCGGATTTTGACAACAGCGACTTTTCCATCACCGCCGTGGAGGACATGGAATTTCTGTGCCTTGTTTCGGAGATGGAGGAGTGCGAGCGGGAGAACTGGCCGAAATGGCACCTGCGTTTGCCGTGGTTCACGCGGATGTCGGAGTGCAAGGAGTATGTGCAGGACTGTAAAGGCCCGAACACACGCAGTTGGTCTGTTTTAGACCCGAAGTATCTGGGCGGCGTGTTGATGGGGATCGTCCGCGCGGAAGGCGAGGGGACCACAGAAAAGGGACATCCGTCTGTGGCGCAGTGGAATTATGCGCTGCCGGGGGCGGATTTCCATCTGACGGTCAACGACGAGACGGTGGAGCAGGCGGACGGTGATTTCAGTTATGTGACGCCCGGCGACGACCACTCGCTGGTTTCAGACGCGGGCAAGCTCACCTATTATATCTGGTATGAGCGCCGTGTATACACCGAGCAGTAAACGCTTTGAGGGAATCCAACGTCCCGTAGGGACGGGATAGTGAAAACTGAGTAATATTCTTAAGGAGGAAAATCAATGAAATCAGCAAGATCACGCATTTTGGCTCTTGTGTTGGTTCTCGCAATGATCTTTGGTACCGGCTGCGGAACCGGCGCCAGCAGCGGGGGCGCCAGCCAGAGCACTGCTTCAGGCAGCGCTTCCGAAGCAAACAGCGAATCCGCTCCCGCTGAGGAGGGCAGCCGTGATGTAGTGGTGGCCATGGCACAGGACGTATCCAGCCTTTATGCCTATGAAAAAGGCTCTTATACGAACAACCAGGTTCTGTGGCACCCCTATGAGGCTTTGATCAGCAAAAATGCCGAAATGGAATTTATTCCCCTCCTGGCCGAGAGCTGGGAAATGGCAGACGACAATCTGACCTGGACATTCCATCTCCGCGAGGGCGTGAAATTCCACGATGGCAGCGATTTCACCGCCGAGGACGTTGTTGCGTCTTATGATAAGGCCAGCGTCGCAGGTGAGAGCCTGTTTGTGGAAAAGCTCGCTTACGTTGATTCCTACGAGGCTGTCGACGATTACACGTTTGTTGTAAAGACGAAGATGCCTTATCCCCTTCTTCTGGACGATCTGATGTTCGTGGTTATCACCAACAAGGAAGACGTTGAGGGAAAGACGCCCCAGGAAATCGCAGCTAATATCAACGGCACCGGGCGCTATAAATTTGTGGAATGGGTTCCCGAGGATCACATCGACTTTACTGTAAACGAAAACTACTGGGGTGAGCAGCCTGAGGTGAAGAACGTTCGTTTCCGTCCCATCACCAATGTGGCCACCCGTACGGCTGCTCTGCTCAGCGGAGAGTTGGATGTCGCCGCTATGCTTGCAGTGCAGGACGTGGACCGTATCAACAACACAGACGGCGTTCGCGTTGAGGCTGCCCGCAGCATGGAATGCGTTGCGGTAGAGATGGTTCAGACGGAGAAGAACCCTGCTGTCAATTTGGATGTGAACCCCTTCCTGGACGTGCGTGTGCGCAAGGCGTTCTACATGGCGATTGATTTGGACTCGATCGTTAAAAATATTTATAACGGCCATGTTTATCCGACGACCAGCATGACAGCCGAGGGCTTCAATGGTTATGACGCAGCTCTTGAGAGACATCCCTATGACCCGGAGGCTGCCAAGGCTTTGCTGGCCGAGGCGGGTTATCCCGATGGCTTTGAGGTCACCCTCGACGCAAGCAGCGTGGGCTTCGCCAATTCCGATGCTCTGGCCCAGGCGCTGGCTTCATACTGGGAGAAGATCGGTATTAAGGTGAATCTGAACGTGATGTCCACCGGCTTCGGCTCATATATCGCCCAGGGTGCCGGCAACAGCGGCCTGAGCCTGGTAGGATGGGCCATGTACACCGGCGACGGCATCTCGATGCAGGAGCGCCAGTATATGAAATGGGACAAAGAGGCGGGCACCGGCGGCGGCAACTACGGTATGTATGACAACCCCGATGTCAGCGCGAAGATCATGGAAGCCATGCAGGAAATGGATACAGCCAAGCGTGGAGAAATGGTAAAGGAGATCGACCGGATGGTTCTGGATGATGTTGCCAATATCCCCTTGTTCTTCAACGAGAACATCTTCGGCGTGCGCGATTCCATTGAGTATACACCCCGATATGACAGATATCTCCTTGCCTGGGAAATCAGCTTCAAATAAAGTCCAGCAGTTTGCTATAATATTCAAGTATGGGCGGGAAAGGTTCCCGCCCATATTTTCTAGAAGCGCAACAAAGAGGTGAAAAGCATTGCTCAAATATGCCATCAAACGCCTGTTCCAGATGCTTGTGGTGCTGGCTGTCGTGACGGTTCTGGTGTTTTTTATGACCAACTTCCTGAGCGACCCCATCGAGGCAATCGTAGATATACAAACGGCAACGGAGGCGGATATCCAGGCTGTCCGGGAACAGCTTGGGCTCAATGACCCCATCTTGGTCCAGTTCGGAAGATTCGTGAGCGGAATCTTGAAAGGGGACTTCGGCACATCTTATGTGTACAAAACCCCTGTTCTCGACTTGATTTTTCAGCGGGTACCCGCCACCGCGGAGATCGTCCTGTTCACAGCCATCCTCACTTTGGTGATTGCCATCCCGCTCGGCGTGATTGCCGGCGCCAACCCGCAGACCAAACTGAGCAAGGGGATCATGGCCGGTTCCATCTTTGGCATTTCTCTGCCCTCATTCTGGATGGGCATGATGCTTATTTATGTGTTCTCCGTCTCCCTTCAGATATTGCCCGCCTCCGGTCGTGCCGCGGCCGGGCCGGGAGGATTCAGCTTTCTCACACCCGGAGGATGGAAAAATCTGATAATGCCTGTTCTTACGCTTGCCTTGGGCTATAGCGCAACAATCCTGCGTGTAACGCGTGCCGGCATCCAGGAAAATATGAAGCAGGACTATGTGAAATTCGCCCGCGCCAAAGGCGTGAGCCGTCGAAACGTTTTGTTCCATCACGCCTTGAAGAACGCGCTGGTCCCCGTTGTCACAGTGTTTGGCCTCAACATCGGCCATATGTTTGCATTTACCACTGTAACGGAAACGATTTTTGCCTGGCCGGGTGTGGGCAAGCTATTGATCGACTCTATTCTGAGAAACGACCGACCAATCATTGTGGCTTATTTGATTCTGGTTTCGGCCATGTTCGTGGTCATCAATTTCGTCGTTGATATCATTTATATGCTGGTTGATCCCAGGATCGAATTGAGGTGATACAATGGAAAAGGTCAACAATACAGAAAAAAAGAGCCGTTTTCACAAGCTCATGGAATCGGAGTTCTTTTATCATTACCGCAGGAATGCATCTGCAATCATTGGCTCCATCATCATTTTGCTGGCTATCCTGATCGCTGTATTCGGTAGAGGGCTTGCGCCGCAGAACCCCTATGACCTGACACAGCTGGATATCGCCAATGGATATCTTCCGCCTATGTGGATGGAGGGGGGCAGTGCTCAGTTTCCCCTGGGGACAGATGTACAGGGCCGTTGCATTTTGTCTTCCATCATTTACGGCAGCGCCAGCTCACTTGTCATCGGTGTAGTGGGCATGCTCCTTTCCTGTATTCTGGGAACCACGCTGGGGCTGATCTCCGGTTATTCGGACGGATTCCTTGGGAATCTGATTATGCGCATCGCAGACGTGCAGCTGTCCTTTCCCTCAATGTTTATCGCATTGGTCGTTTTGGCCATCATGGGGCAGGGCGTAGACAAGCTGCTCATCGCTCTGGTGCTGTGTGGCTGGGTCACCTATGCCAGAACCGTGCGCGGCGTCACACTGTCTGTAAAGAAAATGGATTACATATCTGCCTGCAAGACGATTGGACTGCCCAAATTTCTAATCGTTCTGCGGCATGTCATGCCCAATGTGATCACATCGGTGGTCGTTCTGGCAACGATTCAAACGGGCAACTTTATTTTGACGGAGGCAACTCTCAGCTTTCTCGGCGTAGGCGTCCCTGTTACGCAGCCCTCTCTCGGCCTGCTGGTGAAAAACGGCTTTGATGTGTTGTTCAGCGGCCTTTGGTGGGCCTCCGTGCTGCCCGGCCTGTACATCATGCTGTTGGTGTTTGGGATCAATCTGCTGGGTGACTTTTTGCGGGATGAGCTCAATCCCAGGCTGAAATAAGGAGGGGCGATGTAAATGAATGAAATGCGAGAGCCTCTGCTTCAGATAGAGAATCTGTCCACACACTTTCATATGTTCAAGGGAACTGTAAAGGCTGTAGACGGCGTTTCTTTTTCTCTGAACCAGGGGGAGATTCTGGGCGTTGTGGGGGAATCGGGAAGCGGAAAATCTGTGACCTCGTTTTCCATTATCGGCTTGGTGGATGAACCAGGAGAGGTCAAAGCAGACAAGATCATCTTTGATGGGAAAGATCTGACAGCTCTGTCCGAGCAGGACATGATGAAGATACGGGGCAAGGATATATCCATGATTTTCCAGGATCCCATGACGTCCTTAAATCCCCTGTATACCATCGGAAAGCAGCTCGAAGAGGTATTGCTGCTGCACGATAAACAGATGAGCAAGGAGGCGCGGCACGCCCGCTGTGTGGAGCTTCTGAAAATGGTCGGCGTACCCAATGCCGAGGAGCGTTTGAAGGCGTATCCGCACCAGTTCAGCGGCGGTATGCGCCAGCGTGTCATTATCGCCATTGCACTGGCGGCGAACCCGAAGCTCGTGATTGCCGATGAACCCACCACCGCTCTGGATGTGACGATTCAGGCCCAGATCCTGCGTCTGATGAAACAGCTGGTGCGTGAACAGGGCAGTTCTCTGATCCTGATCACACATGACCTGGCCGTGGTATCGGAAACTGTGGACAGGATCATCGTCATGTACTGCGGAAAGATCGTGGAGGAAGGCACTGTAGATCAGGTGATTCATCATCCCGCCCACCCTTACACCAAGGGGCTGCAGGATTCTGTGCCCAAGCTTCGCGTTCAGCAGGCGAGACTGGATTATATTCCGGGCATGGTCCCCAGTATGTTCGATCTGCCCAGCGGCTGCCTCTTCGCTCCGCGGTGCAAATATTGCACCCCCGAATGCCATCGGACTTTTCCCGAAAAACACGATCTGGGAGGCGGGCACTATGTCGCCTGCATCCACGCTTTGCGCGACGATGAATCATCAATGCCGGGGAGGGATGCGTAAGTGGAAGATTTGCTCGTAGTCAAAAATCTCGTGCAGGAATTCAAGAGCCACTCAGGCTTCCTGGATTCCATTAAATTGAAGGACGGAAGGCTAATCCGGGAGAAAAAAGCCGTACACGCTGTCAATGATGTGAGCTTCACCATTCGCAAGGGCGAGACTTTCGGACTGGTTGGTGAAAGCGGCTGTGGAAAATCGACCACTGCTAAAAGCATCATCCGCCTTCTGGACTGTGTTTCCGGCCAGATCATCTACAAGGACCAGGATATCAGCAGACTAAAAAACAGGCAGCTGGAGCCATATCGGAAGAGTGTCCAGATGATCTTTCAGGACCCGCAGTCCTCACTTGACCCCCGCCAGCAGGTCAAGGATATCATCATGGAGCCGATGCTGTTCCACAAAATAGCTGCCAGCCGAAAGGAAGCCGAGGAAAGATGCCTCGCCCTGCTGGAGCGCGTGGGCCTTCGCCCGGAGCAGGCCAACCGTTACCCCCATCAATTCAGCGGCGGGCAGCGGCAGCGCATCGGTATCGCCCGGGCACTTGCTGTGGAGCCGGAATTTATTATTGCCGACGAGCCTGTTTCGGCGTTGGACGTCTCTATCCAAGCACAGATATTGAACCTGATGATGGATCTGAAGGACGAATTCGGCTTTTCCTATCTGTTCATCGCGCATGACCTCTCTGTTGTAAAATATATCTGCGACCGGCTGGCTGTTATGTATCTGGGCGCCATTATGGAGATGGGGGACAAAAACACACTGTTCAACAATCCTGTTCACCCTTATACCCGCCTGCTTTTCTCTGCTGTGCCAACCGTCGGAGAGGAACCGCTGGTGGAACCTATGGAGTCCGTGGGCGAGATCCCCAGCCCCATCAATCTGCCCAGCGGGTGCTTTTTTCATGAGCGCTGTCCATACGCCACAAAAGAATGTCAATGCAGCCGTCCCCAACTGAGGGAAATTGAGAGCGGGCATTTCGTTGCCTGCCACCTTTGTAAGTAACTGGAGGGATACCCATGGAAGAAAAGCTGTATGATGTTGATTTGGAGCAATTCTGGAAGGATAATGAGCTTGGACTCAAAGACAACTGCTTTAATCCAGATGCGCCTCAGGTCCCATTTGGTCTGAATATGGGCACAGAGCTCGTATTTGCCGAATTGGGGGTAGAGGGTGATCCCTGGGGATATACAGATCCCATGGTGATGCGGGATTATGTCAGAAGATACAACGATAAAGCGGAAAAGATCCTTGGCCGTCGTATCATGAATGAGGACTATCCGCTGAACCATCAGCGGTTCCCCAAGGTGCGCCTCCATGGTGAGGTGTTCGGCGGGGAATATAAGCTTGTTGATGGTGTCGTCTGGCTGGAAAGCGATATCAAGACCCCGCAGGATCTGGAGAAAATGCTCGACCATGTAGATGCCATGGATCTGCGCTCCTTCATCCTTCCTTCCAACTGGGATGACGAGGTAAAACGCATTTATGAGCAGACGGGCATAAGGCCAGATCCCCGCCTGAACGGCGGGCGCCGCGTAAAGGGGCCGGGGACGCTGGCCATGTCCATTTACGGCGTGGAAAATACCATTTACCTTATGTGCGATGAGCCCGATCTCGCACACCGCTTCTTTGACACCATCGGCAGCGTGTTGATTGGGTATGCGGATATACTGGACGCAGAAGCAGGCGAAAGGAACAACGAAAGCCACTATGGATACCGTTTCTTCGATGATAACTGCTGCATGCTTTCGGCGGATCTGTATGAGGAATTTGCCTATCCCGTACTCAAGCGGGTGTTTGAGCACTGCTGCCCCGACCCCAAAGTGGACCCCCGTTATCAACACTCTGATTCCGCTATGGGACATCTTCTTCCCCTTCTCGGCACATTGGATTTTAACGGTGTCAACTTCGGCCCCACCGTCCTGCTGGATCAGATCCGGCCTCACATGCCTCATACCCGTGTGGATGGTTGCCTGAACCCCATGACACTGTGGCGCAATGACACAGAGGCGGTTATTGAGGAGGTCAGGCGAGACTGCGAGATGGCCAAGGCGCTGGGACGCGGGCTTCGCATTGATGCTGCCGGCTCTACAAATCAGGGGACAAAGCTTACCACCATCCGTGCCGTCATGCATGCTATTCAAAAATACGGACGTTATTAATAGATCAGAATGGAACGAGAGATTTGATAAAGATTTCAAAAAAGCATGAGACTCCAGACCTCACACAGGGGAATATAACGGCGTCGGTCATTTTGTTTTCCCTGCCTCTGATCATCTCCAGCATTTTGCAGATTCTCTACCACAGTGTTGACACTTTTTTTGTCGGGCACTTTATGGGGACGAACCATCTGGCCGGCGTGTCAGTAGGCGGGCCTGTCATTCAGCTGACAGTTATGGTCCTGGGAGGGCTGTCCTCCGGCGTCTCGGTGGTGATCGCCCACTATAAGGGTGCCCGGCAGCAGAAGGCGCTGGCACAAAGCGTTACCACCGCCGTTGCCCTCTATCTTCTTCTCGCCGTAGCAGTTACCTTTGTTGGACTCCTGACGCTTCCTCTGATTCTTCAGGTGGCCCAGACCCCGGCAGAAGCCTGGCGGGAAGCGTACATTTATCTTTTCGTCGTTCTGTGCGGCACGCCGTTTCTGTTCGGTTATAATCTGGTAGGCGCCATACAGCGCGGGCTGGGAAACTCCCGCTCTTCGATGGATTATGTTCTCATCTCCAGTTTGATGAATATCCTTCTGGATACTGTGTTCGTGGCCATCCTGCGCTGGGGAGCTTTTGGCGCAGCGCTGGGAACAGTGATCGCCCAGGCCTGTGCTTTTGGCCTGGGCATCCGTCAGCTGTCTGCCGCTGGAGAAGGCGGAATGCCTCTTCTTTCCGGCATTCGGTTTTATAAAAAGCCGTTGAAACAGATCCTTCGGATCGGACTCCCAACTGCGCTCAATGAAGTGATGGTCGCCGCGGCAATGTTTACTGTAAACTCCACAGCAAACAGCTTCGGGCTGGTGGAAGCGGCGGCCTACGGGGTTGGAAGAACCATCGACGGAATCGCCATCGTGGCTGACGGTGCGATGAACAGTGCCATGGCGTCCTTCGCCTCGCGGAATGTTGGGGCAAATAAAACCGACCGCGCCAAAAAGGGCCTCTGTGCCGCCTTGTTGTTTTCCGGCACCATCGGGCTGGTCATGTCCCCTATCGTGTGGGGGTTATGTCCCTACTTTGTCGGTTACTTCGATTCCAATCCCGCCGTAATGGCGAGCGCCATATCCTATTTGCGCCATTCCGCATTTTCGTATGTATTTTTTTCTCTTGTTGGGCCGCTGATTGGACTTATCCGCGGCACTGGGAATCAAAAAGCCAGTGTTATAATCGGTTTAATCGCACAGTTCGGCTTTCGCATTCCCACAACCTTGCTCGCCGCACACTTTCTGGGCTTTTACGGCGTAGCTTATGGTATTTTGATTGGCCCTGTATCGTCTGTCTGCATGTATGGCATCTATATTTTAACCGGAGCTTGGAAAAAAGGTCTGAATAATCTAAATACTTGATATTTTCTTGTCGTTGTATTGTGCGTCAATCAATTGTTCTGCGTGTTTTGCTTTACAAAAAATATTGAGTGACAAAAATCAGCGAGCGAAAGCAAATATCGCTTCTGTAAATAAAAATGCCTATGTTTAAGAAAATAATGTAGAGTAACGTTTGAACGCTACAAGTAGCTAATACAGTTGTAAATGCAACTGGAATGTATTCGTCACAGGCTGTATCCGCCACCAATGTTGTAGGTGCCGAGTGGCTTAAAATATTGGAAGTTTTTCACGGGTAAAGAATGCCGGCGTAGAGTTAACAAAAAAATTATCGAAACACAGCCCCTGTGCCGTTGATATCGGCACGGGGGCTGTTCATTATACTGCAACTTCACAGCCTCAAGTAAACAAAAAAGGCGGGGTAAGGATAGAATCGGCCTCTGCAAGATGAAATTAGGTAGCAAGCTGTTTGCGCACTGAATCAAGGATATCATGATAGCATGAAGCGACTGCGTGTGCGAACGCTTTTTTATCGTCTTTGCACAAATACTGATATGCCAGCAGGCTCTTTTCATTTAGTTCGGCGATGGTTTGCCTTTTGTTTTTATAAAATGCGAGAAAATATCCCCAGTCAGTCATTCGGCGGGCCTCCGTCATAATAACCAGCAGAGGCGGCAACCCGATACGCTGCATCATTGTTTCTATAATATCATTAAGAAGAATGGATTGGGGCACGGCGAATCTCCGCTCCAATTGAATAAAATCCGCCGGTTGAAACAGGTCTGCGGCATAATACGAGATTGGCTCCATAATAAGAGATGAAAATTGCAGAGCGCGCAGATATCGTATGGCTGCTTGCCGGGTGGATTTATCTGTAAAAGGAGAAAGTGCATCAAGATTTGGTGTCTGAACGATTGTTCCTTTTACATTTAATGTTTTGGTAAAGGTCCTCTGCTCCAGTATAGCCAAAGCGCTGCGCACCGTAGAAACGGATACCTGGTACAACTGGGCCAGTTCGGCCTCGTGTGGAAGATAAGAGCCGACGGGGTAAATGCCTGTACCGATTTTGATTTCCAGATCCTGCACAATATGAATATATCGGTATTCCCGGCCGCGGTTGGGATTCCAGGAGAATGTTGTTTCAGTCTGAAGAGGCAGAGAAGGCAGAGTATGGGCAAGCTGGTCTAAGCCTGTCCGTATTTCGGCATGCAGGGCCTGGTAGAGCCGGCACAGCTCAAAATACTTTTTCCGGTTGTCGGATACGTTCAAAATCCTTATAAATACATCTGACTGTGAGAAATATTTCTTCAGAGAATATCCGGTATAAGCCTCTTGCTTATCTACAAAGAAGCCAAGGCGCCCCTGCAGTTCTAAAGCGGTGTACAAATCGACGGGAAGATCGCCGCCTCCGTTCCGCAGCACATCACATAAAAAACCACTGACAGGCCGCCATCCCCCGGCCCTGTCGCCATTCTTTTTTACTTTCATCACCTGCCGATGATGGGGCATGGCTTCAAGTTTGCATCCGTGCGAAGCGAAGGTGAGCAAAGGGGGAAGAACAAGCTCCATGGTCTGGTATAGCTGAAGCAAAAAGTCTTTTTGCGATAAAATGGCTTCGACGGAAGCGGAGAAGGTACGCTCATTTTCCAGGCGGCAAACTCTGGCGGCCCGCCGCGGCTCCAGTTCAATCAGCCCCTCTTCACGCAGCGCGGCAAGCACCTTGTTTATCGTAAAAAGGCTTACCTGATATTCGTCTTTTAAAACTCGGGAGGACGGCAGACGGCTTCCCGGCAACAGCAATCCTTCCGTGATACGGCATTTCAGGCTTTTGTAGACGTAAGAAAAGCGTGTCTCTTTAGAACTCATAAAACTCCTTTACCAAAACTTACCTGTTTTACTATATGATTAGCTATTCAGATTCAATATTGTTTCCCTTAAAAAGCCATTTTATAATTTTAACAAAGCTGCATCTTTTCCATAACACAAGCAGGCAGAAAAAAGCAGCGCTTTAAGGGCGAAAAAAGCCCTTGCGCGCTGCTTTTTACTTATATCCGGATATTTAAACAGGCAGAAGGGAGCGTGAGCCGCAGAAAATGCGGGTACAATAAGTGAAAACAAAATAGGGGAGGCAGACATTATGGAAAACTCATCGATAAGAAGGCAATGGCTTGACAGCTACCAAAGCCATCTGCTGGAAGAAGAACACAGCCCACAGACGATTAGAAAATATATCCATGACATTGCGTTTTTTTTCAGCTTCCTGCCGGCAGAAGCGGAGATTAGCAAAGAAAAAGTGCTTGCATACAAACAGGAGCTGATTCAAAAATATCGCCCGGCCAGCGCCAACAGCATGCTGGTGGCCTTGAACGGCTTTCTCAGCTATATCGGACTCGCGCAGTGCCGTGTCAGATTATTTAAACTGCAGCGCAGAAGCTTCCGCAGTCCAGAGAAGGACTTGACCCGCCAGGAATATGAGAGATTGGTAAAAGCGGCAAAGTCACACCGCAATGAAAGACTTTCGCTTCTTTTACAGACAATTTGCAGTACCGGCATCCGGGTGAGTGAACATCGCTTCGTAACGGTCGAAGCGCTGCAGACAGGACAGGTGCAGATATCCAATAAGGGAAAGATGCGTGTGATCATCCTGCCAAGGGAACTGCGTGGGCTTTTGCTGCAATTTTGTAAAAAAAAGAGACTTACCACCGGGCCGGTATTTGTCACCCGCACGGGAAAGCCTATGAACCGCACAAATATATGGTGCATGATGAAGAGACTGTGCGCACAAGCGCATGTGGATTCCCAAAAAGTGTTTCCGCACAATCTCAGACACCTGTTTGCGCTCACTTTTTACCGAATGGAAAAGGATATCGTCCGCCTGGCGGATATTCTGGGACATTCAAGTATAGAAACAACGAGGATATATACACTTACAAGCAGTACAGAGCACGCAAAAGCGATCTCCCGCCTCCATTTGTTGATTTAAAACATAATGCACATTATGTTACATAAGAAACCACAAAAAGACACTCGGGTCTTTACATTATCTAATTATATCCTCCTGATGTTTCAGTTGTCAATTGAATAATAAGCTTAAATACAGCTTTCCAACGTATTTTTAGGCACAAAAAAGAAAGCTTCTCACACTTACTCCTGCTTGGGTAAAGAAAAAATTACCGAAGAAAGCAATTTCTCTTCAAATTGAGGGTGTGACAAGGCTTAGAGAGACCTAACGACAAATGAAAAACAACATAATGTGCATTATGTTACAACTTCCGCTCGATAGGCGAGAATGGTTTTGGATGGAAGAAAAAGACGCTTTGCGGTACTGATGTCTAAGCGGCAAAAAATATCAGAAAGGGAAGAAGTAAGATGAAAAAGAAGATCATCGCTATCGCGCTGGCCTTGTGCATGGTGACATCCCTGCTTCCTGCCACTGTGCTGGCGGCAAGCGAAGGGGATCCCCAATGCACTGTGACCGAAGGCTGTACATTGCCCAATGGGCATGAGGGCGAGTGCGTATTGCCGGAGGAGGGCGGCGAGCCCGATGCACCTGCGGCGTGTACAAAGACCGAGGGCTGCACGCTGGCCGAGGGCCACGAGGGCGCGTGTGTGCTGCCGGAGGAGGGCGGCGAGCCCGATGCACCTGCGGCGTGCACAAAGACCGAGGGCTGCACGCTGGCCGAGGGCCACGAGGGCGCGTGTGTGCTGCCGAAGGAAGGCGGCGAGTCCGACGCGCCTGCGGCATGCACAAAAACCGAGGGCTGCACGCTGGCCGAGGGCCATGAGGGCGAATGTGTGCTTCCGAAGGAGAACGGCGAGCCTGTTGTCACAATGCTCGATGGCGTGAACACGCTAGCGGCACCGAGGGTGGGCGCTGTGTGCACGGTAGGCGGCACAGACTATGTCACGTTGCAGGACGCTTTCGCGGACGCGCCCAGCGGCAGCACCATCGAAATGACGGCGGACATCGCGGGCATGACCACGGACATGATCGCCACGGTGCCCGTGGGCAAGACGTTCACACTGAATATGGCGGGCCATTCCATCACGGTGGACCAGGCCTTTACGGGCCGCCCCATCGTGAACGAGGGCGTGCTGACCATCACGGGCAACGGCACAATAGACAGCTCAGATTCTGAGGCGGGCGGGTTTGGAGCCGTCAACAACAAGGGCACGCTTATCGTCGAAAACGGAACATACCGCGGCGCAAAATACGCCAGCGGCTCGAGC
>OBAB01001037.1_pt1 | contig 13170 bp, 7 predicted proteins | sample 1516501 | NCBI WGS metagenome assembly OBAB01 (sample SAMEA2579906, study PRJEB22360) | human gut metagenome
ACTATTCAGGATTTGATTGCGCTGGCAGAATCAAATCAGGGAAAGCAGATATTTGGTGAAGAGAAGGCAGTTCAGGTAGCGGAGCATGCAAAGGAAATCAAACAGCAGGGAGCGCTATACTGCGATTGTCCTGCATGTACAGCGGCTGCCTATATTCTGGAGAAAAAGGATGAGCTTCTCAAAGCAGTGAGAGATAAGTAAAGAGCAGCAATTTGATTTGTCTGAAACCATAAGTAGGGCAGGAAAAAGGTTTCTGATCTATTGAAAACACAATAGAACAGGAACCTTTTCCTGTGTGAAAGATTCTGACTTTTTCATCCTTTTTCATAATTGCTGAATAAGTAAAATGAAAATTCTGAAGCCGGTGAAATAAATTGATGAAAGACTGTCACAATAAAAGAAATTTACCGTCTAATAAGATGTAGGAAAATAAGGAGGATGTATGGACAAATTTTTTATAACCTGTATGTTAGGTATTGCAGTCGGGGCAGTAGATATTCTGCCCATGGTGAAAATGAAGCTGGATAAGTATTCAATAGCATCGGCATTTGTATTTTATTTCACCTTGCCGTTTATCATATTGAATACAGAGTTGTTTCATGTGGTATGGTGGATAAAGGGAGGGCTGATTGGCGGAATACTGGCTCTTCCCATGATTATCATCGTATCCAAGGAGGACAAGAAATCTGGACTACCTATGCTGATTATGTCAACCATGCTGGGCGAGGTTATCGCGATTTTGGCACACCTGTTTTCATTGTAAATTTATTTACTGTATAAATACTCCCGGATTGCTGTCAACATGCACAGTGTCCGGGAGTTTTATAATAGCAATGAATTTGGTAAAGCTACTGTATCTGTAAAATACTGAAGACACCAGATGGAGAGTTTGCAAGCAGTGAAGATGTATATAGGAAAGAGACCTGAACATCTGCACTAATCAGCGTATTTACAAGAAATGTTCCGCTGACACTTACTGTTGGTGCCGTTAATGCAGCGTTGGCACTTGTCGCAAAGCCTGTTTGGGAAACACCGTTTAGCTGAGGTGTAACACCGATTGCACCTGCTACAGTTACAGATGCTTTTACCAAAAAAGAAACCTGATAGACATGTCCGGCACTCAGATTGATTGCGGTTGTACTTGCTGCTGAAATAGTTGTTCCGTTGATAAATGCAGTAGAAAATGTAATGAGAGAGTTGCTGGATATGGACGATGCATTGACAGAAAATTGTCCATTTTGCGCTGTTGCGGTCGCTCCCGTGCTACCGGTTGCTCCTGTTGGTCCGGTAATTCCATTGGCTCCGGTTACACCGGTATTACCCTGTGGTCCGGTTGCGCCTGTGACTCCGTTAGTACCAGTTGCCCCGGTATTACCGATAGCGCCTGTAGCTCCCGTTGGACCAGTCGGTCCCGTGCTTCCATTGGCTCCGGTCGCCCCATACGGATAAGGAAAACATCGTGAAACCCTTGGTTTTAAAGGGTTTAAAGAAATTACATAAAGTAATTAACCATATCTCAAATAGCTGTTTTTAGGTAGATAATACTTGAAAACAGTTTTTTTAATGGGAATACATAGCCAGTATTTAATATGGTACTGGCTTTAAGAAAGGAGGCAAATATGTCAGAAGTTATAGCAATCGCAAATCAGAAAGGAGGTGTTGGAAAAACCATGACGGCAGTCAGCATGAGTGCTTGTCTTGCTTTACATGGGAAAAAGGTATTATTGGTTGATTTCGACCATCAGGGACATGCGACCAAAGGTTATGGATATCTTGATAGAAGTAAATATCCTTTGTCTATGACAGATGCGATACAATCAGTCATCAATGGAGCAGATATCAACTTTGAAAAACTTATCTTGCATACTTCAGAGAATGTAGACCTTATCCCTGCGAATATAACATTGGCTGGGATTGCACCTGTGTTACAAAATGTCATGTGTCGAGAGACTGTCCTGAAAAGGATGATTGATGGCATCAAAGAAGAGTATGATTATGTTTTGATCGATACAAATCCAACGCTAGGTGATTTACAAATCAATGCACTTGCAGCATCAGATTCTGTTGTGATTCCTGTGCAGTCAGAGCCATATGGTGTAGAAGGAATGAGTGATCTATTAAGGTCAATCAATGAAACTAAAAGGAATCTTAATCCAAATCTAAAAGTAAAAGGAATTTTAATCACGATGACAGATTATAGGACGAATCTATCAAGGAAAATTGCAAGTGATGTTCGTTCCTGCTTCGGAACACATATCAATGTATTTAAACAGACGATTCCACGCTGTGTAGCTGCTGCAGAATCTACAGGAGTTGGACAGAGTATTTTTGTATATGATCCTAAAGGTGCAGCTACTAAAGCATATGATACGTTAGCAAAGGAGGTGTTTTTAGATGTCAACAAAGAAAAAGAGCGTCCAAGACATAAAGATACCCACGTTCGATGATTTATTCAAAACAGAAGAACAAAGGCAGGATGATAAACTAGAGAGGATTTATGATATCCCTCTTGAAGAAATTAGACCGTTTAAAAATCACCCTTATGGTATTCGCTTAAACAGTCCTGATATGATTGATTTAGTTGATAGCATTAGTCGATTAGGATATAACTTTGAGAATGCTGTTGTGCGTCCTCATCCGGATGGTAATGGATATGAAATGATTACAGGTCATCGTAGACAAAAGGCGCTTGAATTAAATGGTATATCTACAATCAAAGCGGTCGTGCGTAATTTAAGCGATGATGATGCGACCATTTACATGGTGGACAGCAACATCAAGCGTGAAGATGTCTTGCCAAGTGAAAAAGGCTTTGCCTACAAGATGAAGTTAGAGGCAATGAAACGACAAGGTAAAAGGACTGATTTAACTTCGTCCCAAGTTGGGACGAAGTTGCGTGCAGATGAAGAATTGGCAAAACAGGCTGGAGAAAGTCGTAATCAAATACAGAGATATATTCGTCTTACCTATTTAGTTGATTCATTAAGAGACATGGTTGATGGTATACGGGAAGATGGCAAGAAAATCGCCTTGAATCCGGCAGTCGAACTGTCTTATTTAACATCAGAACAACAGGAACAGGTTATGACCTATATTGATGAATTAGATTCTACTCCATCTCATGCTCAGGCTATTCGTATGAAGGAATTATCTCGTCAAAACAGATTGGATGATAACGTGATCTATTCCATCATGACAGAAGAAAAGGCAAATCAGGTTGAAAAGCTAACGTTTAAAATGAATGACATAGACAAATATTTTCCTAGATCATTCACACCTAGACAAAAGCAGGATACGATCATGAAACTATTGGATCAATGGGCAAAGCATAGAAGTGAAAAACATCAATCGAGATAAGTACGATTGAAACAGTCATACATGTGACTGTAAATAAAATACAGAAACGAGCAAGAAATCGGTAAACAGCAAAGGGGGGTTACTTTTTTTTGCGTCAAAACGTGACTGTGTTTTCCCCCTACAACCCCCTTTCGCCATCTGAAAAAAATAAACTATGTAAAGACACTTAATGATAAAAGAATATAATCATAAATTATTTAGCTAAACACTGTTTTATATACTGGCGTTTTATTCTAAATTACTTTATAGTTTAGATAAGATGTAGGGAGGAATTACACATGAGAAAGAAACTATTATGCATTATCACAATGCTTCTGCTTGTTGCAGGATGTACACAAGGAGAAAATAAGAATCAAGAAATAACAGGTAAAAAAGCTTTAGAAAAAAATATAAGTGATATCTTAGATTCTTCAATAGATACATCCAAGGAAGATGAAGAAACCTCTAATGATGAAAAATCTAAGGGTACTGAAAAAGAGGATAAGCAAAATGTGGAAACCAATACTCAGAAAGATTCATCCTCTACTAAGCAGTCCACTACGAAGAATTCTAAATCAAATCAGAAAGATGCATCTCAGCAAACATCGCAGAATGCATCCAATGGGAATAGCAATCAACAATCTTCAAATTCTCCTAGTCAGGAACAACCTAAGCAGGATACATCCAAGCCTCAAGACAAGGAACCAGCACAGCCAGTAGAACCGACACAGCCAAAACCAACTGTACCGGCTTTTTGCTTGATGATACTATAGCAGCAGGTGCCTATCCGGTATCCAGAGAAGATGAAATCTGTTCAAAGATTCAAGCTGAAATGATCAAGAATCTAAACGAAGGAAAGCCAACCTTCGAGCGTTATGAAGTTGAATATGGCTATACAGAATGTGGTACAGAGTACTTTTACATCATATATAAATAAACATTGTAAGGGAGGTCAAATTGATCTCTCTTTTTTTGTTGAAAGGAGAACACATGAAACACAAATCAAAGCTAAAGAAAATAATGGTATCAGCACTTGCAGGCTTATACGCCTGTTTTTCGATGCTATCATCTGTAACGACAGTTCATGCAGCAGGGACTTATACAGCCTCATGGAATGATACAGGTTATGAATCAAATATAAATTTTTCTGTTGAGGATCGATTTTCTGGAACTACAACTAATCCGGGGAAAATGCCTTTATACGATTTTAGGATAGATGGACAAAAAGCATATTGTGTAGAACCCGGAGTACAGATTTCCAGCAATAAGAATTTTGCACATGAGAAGATATCCGGACGTAGTACGTTTCGTAAGATAGGATTCACAGATTCACAGATTGACCGTATGGCATATATTGCAAGTCTTGGATATGGTTTTCAGGGAGATAATTCAAATGAAATGCTGGCTGCTACTCAGTTGATGATCTGGCAAGTCAAAAAGCCGAATGGATTTTCTAATATTCCCTCGGCTGTTAAGGCTAAGATGGATATCATCAACAGTCGATTAAATGTCATGTATACAGATGTTTCTTTTAAGAGTAAGACGATAGAATTACATGGATATGGAAAAGAATACGCAGTCACTGTTACAGATACAACGAAGACATTTTCATCCTATCTCACGAACACAGTACCAAGTGGTGTTCATATCGAAAGAAATGGTAATTCCCTAACGATATGGGTTGATAAGAGTGCCAAAGAATCTGGAAACATATCATTTGATGCATTTTATCTCCAAAATGAAGCAACGAATGTTGAAATTGCTTATTACCAGCCACTGAATCAAACTTTGGCAGTTTTCAAAAAGAAAGATCCAAATGCAATGCGTGTATCTTATAAAGTCGCTGTTCAGCCAGAAACAGCACAGACAGCTTCTGAGAAAAAAGGAATTGCTAAAGTAGATGCTGATTTAAAGATGACGAAAACTGATAAAGATTCTAAAAAAGGAATCAAAGGAATCGAATTTGAATTTTATAGAGATGATACCTCTTTGGGAAAAGCAGTAACAGATGAAAATGGAAAAGTTTCTATGTCTTCCCATATTGAAAAAGAATTCACTTCTGAAACATACAAGGAAACCTATGTTTCTAACTGGAACGATCTATCTGATGCCATGCAGAAGTACAGTACATCACAAGGATGGTTTTCATCTAAAGAAGATGCACAGTCTGCTGCCGACCAGAAAGCTCAGAATGATTTGAATGCAAAAATACAGGCATATCAAAACGAAAAGCATGTATATAAAGCAGTAGAAGTAGACAGTGGAAAGTATTATTATCTTGATCCACAAACGACGGTTTCTAAAGAGATGATTGGAAGTGGTACTGTTGATTTTAGTAAAGATAATCAGCGATATACATTATCCATTCAGTTAGAGAAATTTGATGAAGATATTCATCAGGTTGAAAGCGGAATGAAGGAAGATGAATTTAATGATTATCTTGCTAATGGTGGAAAACTAAATACCATCAATAAATCAGGCAGCAAGCAAACTCAAGGTGATTCAATATTGGAAGGTGCAGTTTATGGTCTATATGCAGCACAAGATATCTACAATCCAGAAAATCAGTCCGAGATCATTTACCATAAAGGTGATAAGGTCTTGGAAACAACAACCGATAACAACGGATATGCAGATACAAGTGCCTATACAGATAAAAATGGCAAATCAGGTCTATACTTTGCTAACGATACAAACTGCTGGTATTACTGGAAAGAAGTAAAATCACCGCAAGGATATGAGAAATCAAACCTCTATTATCCTGTTACAAAAGAACAGATGGCACAGGAAGGCGAACCTTATCACTTTACAATCAAATCGCAGGTATCAGACAAAGTGCGTACTGGTAAATTTGAGATTGCTAAATTCATTACAGATGGAGAAAACAGCGAAATTACCAAAGCCGAAATCAATGCGGAATTCAGGGCAGTGGCTAAAAAATATTATGATCAGGCAGATGGTAACATAGCCCAAGCAATCGAACTAGCAAAGAAGAATGGTACAAAAAAGGAATACGCTGTGCTGAAAACAAATGATACAGGAACAGCCTACTCCCCTGACCTTGCCTATGGTGCTTATGTTGTTCAACAGACTTCAAAAGGCACAAATGCACAGGAAACAGAACTTCTTGCTGAGCCATTCTATTTCTTTGTATCTGAAACTAAAGACGGAGAAACATTCGTCTATGGCGAAGATGAAAAAGGAAATCATATCGGCTCTAGTAATGACGGCAATGTGCATTTCTATATCAATAATCGTCCATTTGATTCTTATGCACAAATCGTGAAAAAAGATGCTGATACTGGTAAAAACGTATCCCTGAATTATGCAACTTTCAAAGTACAGATGCTGGATAAAGATGAAAACCCAGTTAAGAACTACAACAAGAAAACAATCCGTACTGATGAAAATGGGTACATTTCCATGAAAGTTGGTTCGACATGGTACAGTGAATTTACAACGAATTCAGATAATCGTATCAGCGTTGGAAGTAGATTTATGAATTTCTTTTCTTCCGATAAGAACTACGAAGAAAACAAGGATTATGATAAGGCAAAAGTAAAACTGCCTGTTCCTTTGCCTGCTTCAAAATATAAATTGACGGAAATCACTGCACCTGATAATTATGTATTATCAAAAGAATATAAGGTGTTTGAAATTACTTCATCCAATGTATCTGGAAAAGATGAAGATGGAGAACCAGTTGTTGAGATTGAAATGTCCAACAAAGAAGTCAAAGGACAGGTGTCTGTGAAGAAAGAAGGAGAAGTTCTTACTTCTGTGTCAAAGGATAAATATGGAAATATAGTGTTCAACTATGAAGTACAAGGCATTGCTGGTGCTGTATATGAAGTACGTGCCAAAGAAGATGTGATTGATCCAGCGGATGGAACTATCATGTATAAAGCTGGTACCGTATTGGATACCATTACCACAGGAAAAAATGGTATTGCAACATCGAAGAAACTTCCATTATCCAAACTGGAAATTGAAGAAATTCAGGCTTCTGATGGATTTACGATCACACATGAAACACAGGAAGCCGAATTGAAATATGAAAATCAAACTACAGAACTGGTATTTGACAGTGTCACGATGTACAATGAACGTCAAAAACTTGATTTAAGTATCATCAAGAAAGATGCAGAAACAAAAACACCACTTGCTGGCTCTACCTTTGGTGTCTATGCAGCAGAGGATATCAAATCAGCTAATGGCGAGGTTCTAGTGGAAAAAGGTACACTACTTGAAGCCGCAATATCTGATCATAATGGACTTGTTGAATTTAATGCTGATTATCCATTATCACAGTATGAAATCAAAGAGATCGAGCCAAGTATCGGCTATGCTACGAATAAAACAATGTTGAAAGTTAATGGCACATATCAAGGTCAAGATATTCCTGTTATTGAATATCATCAGGAAGTATTGAATGAAATGACCAAGGTGGAAATATCAAAGCAGGACATTACTGATGAGAGTGAAATTGAAGGTGCATTACTATATGTTTATCCTAAAGGTCAGCAAGGAGAAATCTTTGATACTTGGATATCTGGACAAGATGGTAAAAATGATGATGGAACAATCAAACCACACTTGATCAAAGGTTTGGAAATCAACAGAACCTATATCTTGCATGAGGAAAGTTCACCTTATGGCTTTGCACTTGCTAACGATATTGAATTTAAAGTTTCTGATACTGGTGAAGTACAAAAAGTTACTATGAAAGATGAGCTTGTCTTAGGAACATTGAAATGGAATAAAACTGGTCAGATATTTGATCAAGTCATTACAGGTCAGAGTGAATTTGGCACAACCTATTCACCAGTATGGAATGATTCCAATCTGCTGAATGCAGAAATCACAATCTATGCTGTGGAAGATATTAAGATTGGCAATAATGTTTATTACAAAGCAGATGAGAAAGTAGAAGTCCTTGAAAGTGATTGGGATACAGTTACAAGCAAGAAACTACCAGTAGGTCGCTATTACTATGTAGAGAGTACAACTCCACATGGCTATATCACAGATACAAACAAACACTATTTTAGTATTGAGGATAATCAATCAACAGAAATTCAGGTAATCCAATCAACACTTGATAATAAACGACCTTCTTTTGATATCGATATGACAAAGATCATGGAACAGCAAGAATATTTCAAGAATGAAGAAGCCTATAAGGATGTAGTTTTCGCTATTTATGCACGTGAGGATATCAATGATTATATGGGCAATGTTGCCATTGAAAATGGAAGTATGATCGCCACTACAGGAATTGATTCAGATGGACATCTTGTTGATGTACCAGACCTTCCTAATGGCGTTTATTTCTTGAAAGAACTTGCAACGAATGGTCAGTATAAACTGAATGAAAAGGAATATGATTTTGAAGTTGCCTACCATGGTGGAGATGTTTCACATTATGTTATTCAAATTGGAGAAAATGGCAAAGTAGAAAACGAATTGGCTCGTGGTTCTATTCAAGTCAGAAAGATAGATACACTGGATGCTGAAAAGAAGATGAATGGTGTTATGTTTAAATTATCTATTAAGGAAGATATGTCAGAAGTAGTCACAACGGCTATGACTGGTGATGATTCTATTGCTTATTTCAACGATTTGGAACTTGGAATATACTATATCCAAGAGGCAGTACAAATCGATGCTTATGCACTCAATGACCATATTTATAAAGTAGAAGTCACTACTGATGGTGATTTACTGGAAATCGAATGCGAAAACAAACCGACAGAAATCCTATTCTCCAAAGTTGATGCAACCAACAACAAAGAATTGGCTGGTGCTACAATCACAGTAACTGAAAAAGAATCTGGCAAACTCATTGATCAGTGGATCTCTACTGATGAAAGTCATGTTATTAGATATCTTGTTGAAGGTAAGGAATATATCATGACAGAAATCATCATACCGTCAGGTTATGAGCAGGCAGAGAGTATTACATTTACTGCAAAGGATGGAATGAAAGTGACTATGAAAGATGAACGTAAACCTGAAATCGTAAAAACAGGCGATACAACATCGACGGAGCTGTATGCAATGCTGTTCGCTGCTTCTATTGGAGCTATTTTATTCTTCCTGCATTTCAAACGTAAAAAAGGACAAGAGGACGATGAATAATGATATTGTTATCATTTGCATCATAACCAGTATTGCGTTAATTTCGGCAATTAAGATCATGCTGAGAATGAGAAAAATCAAAAGTATAGAAATAAAGATGATAGAGGAAGGCTATACGCTTTCCTCTTTTCCGTTTAAGGAGGAATCAAAACGTGGATAAAAATATAGAAAATACAATCAATCAACTTGCAAAGCACTGGAATGATTTGCGGTTCAAGAATGAAAATCATCTTAGCGATGTATATGAATGCTTGATAGTGAATGATGAAGAAAATATGTACATTGATTATATCCTTGATAAACAGCAAGAGGATGGGACGATTCAAGTCAAAGCGCTGGCACATAATGAATCGGATTCTTCTCATATTTGTGAGATTCAATTAGATAATCAAGGACATACAGAATATGGTATCGTACCTGATTGGGATTATAATGTGGATTCCTATCTGCTGGATGATTTAGAAGATGGCTACCAGATAAAATACATGCCATTAGAGGATCATGCAGGTCATTGGTACTGCATAAATGAACTTAGAGGAGAAATCAATGCAGAACATGGTTTGCAGCTATATCTTGCTTATTGTCAAACACATGGCATCACACATGAATTACTTTCTACAGTCAGAAAAGATGTTCCGGATATTCAGAATCTGTATCAGGAAGTCAATCAAAACTATAAAATCATTGCTGAGGCAATCTGTGGTCACAATGCGATCGTGCTGGCATATAACAAAAAAGCCTCCCAGCGATATGTAACATGGGATACAACACAGAATCGCAATCATGGGTATGATCAGGGACATTATTTCAATGATTATGCAAAAGCGTTCAAAGATTTTGAGATAAGAAGTCATGATATGCTGGATAATAAAATCATCATGGAAAAAGAAAGAAGCAAGTCACATATCAAAAAGTCTAAGGAACGTAATGATAGAGAACGATAAACCATTTGCTGCTTACAAAGATATCGGTTATGAGAGTTCATAAAGAGCAATGACATACGTTAAGGAGGTGTTACAATGGCAATGCGATATCATGATGCCACAATACTTTATCAGCAAACACTGAAAGAAATATCCCGCAATGAACAAAACTGGGCAGCATTCTTACGGTCTGCCTGCCGGAACTACCGCTTACCATTTGCGGATATGGTTTTGATCTATGCTCAACGTCCAGATGCAACAGCTGTGCTGGAAATGGAAGAATGGAATAAGCGTTATGGGCTTTGGATAAAAACAGGTTCTAAAGGAATTGCGGTATTTGATTCAGAATATGAAGAATTTACACGTCTGAAATATTATTTTGATATCTCAGATACAAGAGAAACCCATAACACAAGACTAGTACCTGTATGGTCGATGCAGGAGCGATTTGAAAAAGAAGTTATAACGACATTAGCAGATAGATTCGGTCCCTTAAACGCTATGGGGAACCTAACAGAAGCAGTGATCTCAGCTTCTGTGAATATTGTTGAGGATAACATCAGCGATTATCTTATGGATCTGACTTATGCAAAAACTGATTCATTCCTTGAAGAACTGGATGAACAAAATCCAGCCATTATCTATCAGGATATTTTAACAAACAGTGTTGCCTATGCTGCGTTGACACGATGTGGTATCAATGCGGATGATTATATCAGTGAAGAAAGCCTGCGACAGGTATCACAATTCAATACGATTGATTGTCTGAATGCGTTAGGTGTTCCTACAAAAGATTTGGGACAGATGATAATCGGGGAAATCAGGAAAACTGTTCTTTTGATGATGCGGGAAGAAACTTTAAATCGCACATTTGTCAAAAGTGAATCGGCTTTATACAATGAAGATGTAAAACCGCCTACTGAAAAAGAAAGGAGCATAGAAGAAAATGAAACTAGAATATATACAGATGGGAGAATATCAGATTCCCAACCTGACATTAGCACAGGAAGAGCAGATACCACTTGGCAAATACGGACGAATGAGAAGGAAGTATCTCAAGGAACACCGTCCAATCCTGTTTACGAACCTGTTGACCACTCAGAAATTGAATCAACATCTGCAGGAGATCGACAAGACCGCCAATCAGAGAAAAGAGTTGATGACCAAACAGATGATGGAGCGTCTGGGAGTGAACGAGCAACTGAAGGAAGCCAATCAGTTGGAATGGGTTCAACAGATGAATTACATCGAGGAGACAGTTCACGAACTGATCAGAGACGAACTGATTTACAACTAATCACGAATGAAGAAGCAGGAATATCCTATAAGATGCCTGCTTTTTTTACGTTTGATGAATACGAAGCACTTATAAAATACGATAAGTTCAGAAAGCATAAAAACAAAGATATAAGCGCTGTTTTTGAATTCTATGATGATATGAAACATCGACTTGCTTATGTAAAGGAGAGCTTTACAAAAACATTTGTTGAAACTTTATATCAGGAAGAAAGGATGGGCTATTATCTAGAGGAAGAATTAAATGCATTAAAGGTTTGGAAAGGCAGTTTATCCAATCCTGACCATCAGGAATATGTATCTTGGGAAGATGTTACAAACTTCATTGGAGATATGATCGAACGCAATATGTATCTCTCTATTCCTGCAAAACCTATCCCGACTACAGAGGAACAGCAGCTGAATCTATTCGATATGGAACCTTTGGAGCATACTGAATCAGACAACGTAAAGAAGCCATTTGCTTTACCCCAGTATATCGTGGATGCGGTGCTGGCAGACGGTACGGTGTTTGCTCGTGATAAATTCAAGATTGCCGTTTATTTCTCGCTTGATCAGCCTATTGAAGATAATGCGAAGTTTTTGAAAGATTTGTATAAAAAAGGAAGTAATGGATTCATTATCAACCAGCGTAATATAGCTTACACATGGAATGTAGATGGGTTTCAGATAGCATGGGGAAAAGGTATCGTTAATACCTTTGAGAAGCAGGAACTAAGCTGGGAGGATTGTGCCAAAGGGATTCGTAATTTATTGAATCAAGGACGCTATATGTCACAAGATGATCTGGATAAGCTAAAAGATTTTGAATATCGTGAAGTCGCAGAAACGTTGATGTATATGTGTCAGGATATGGATTATGACCATAGTGATCATATGATGGAACTTCGTGAACATGCCAGTTTAATGTTTATTGAAGGGCCTCCTAAGATAGCAGAACTGCTGCAGACAAAGGAGTTCTATGACAGGACGTTGCAGGCACTCCATGAGTTCAATAAAGATTATCAGAACGATCCATCTCTTATGCGAAATGGATGGAATCGGTATGCACCGGATAAGATGATTCCTCTTGTAGAGCATCTTGCTATCCCCCATTTGATATTTCATGCAGCTGATTATGAAACTACAGATTATTCATATTTCATTACCCAAGACATGATTGATGATGTCATCGCAAATGATCGCTTTGTTGATCAAAAATATGACACCTATTCATTCTTTAAGAACCATGGCAGTAAAAGCGAACGTATTAAGTTTCTCAAGAAAATATGGGGAGATGGCGGGTCTAGTTATTATTGGTCTGACGGTAAAGGAATTCAAATCAAAACAGGCTCCTATGATAAACCAAACGCTGAAAAATTGCTGAAATGGAAAGATGTTGCGGATAGAATCGCTTATTTGATCGGTTATAATAAATATTTAAAACCAGAAGAAATCCTTGGTATGGATGATTATGAACGAAAAGCGATCGTTA
>OBAB01001041.1_pt1 | contig 13131 bp, 9 predicted proteins | sample 1516501 | NCBI WGS metagenome assembly OBAB01 (sample SAMEA2579906, study PRJEB22360) | human gut metagenome
ATATTTATTTAGAAAAAATATATAAATAAAAGTTCGGATAAAAAATCCGAACTTTTAATACAGAATTTTAAATTTTATTTGCTTTGAAATGAGTTAACGATGTCGATAAAATCGTCAATTTCAGCCGATCCGTAGAACACTTCGTTTTGTATAAGTGTAAATATATGAGCCGTTCCGTTGTCACAAGTCATATATACGGTTCCATATGATTTATTGTCAGCTTTGCTTGTTGTTGTATATGTGAAATAAGCATAACGTTTACCGTTTATTGAAGTGTACTCAACTTTTTTGAACATTTCGTGTTCATCGTCTTGAGTTATACTCTTTGAGTATGAGTTTGCAACTGTAGAAAGGTTAGTTTGCTTGAAATCAGAACCGGTCATGCTGGCATAAATAATTCCCGAAGTTGTATATGTGTTTACATATGAAACGTTCGTATATGAAGATCCTTGAGATGCTTTTGAGAAAAGTTTCCATGACGCAGGAATTGAAAATTGATAATCTCCGACTTTTGCTGTGTTTAAGGTATCCTCAGGGTCGTTTCTCATCAATTTACCGATTTTTGAAGAATCAAGTTCTTCTGCCTTTATACTGTTTAGAATTGTGTTAAGTTCCATTTCATCGTAATCTAAATTAGTCGTTACGGCAAAATTGTACACATAATCGCCTTTTTCAAAAAAAGTATCGACTGTGTATAAATCGGAATCGGTTGAACCCGAAATAGTTTGAGTGTACTTGTATGAATTAGTACCTGTTTCTGATACCGGGGTAAGAGTGGAATATTTTGTACTTGCATATTTTTCTCTTATGGCATGGTCATGTGTGGCAAGCGAATAAGCAGTCGTGTCACCTGTTTTTGAATAAATACCCAATGAGATGTGTGATGTTGATTCGTTTTTAGGCTCATAGAATGTAAATTCGTTTTCAGTATTATCATCTTCCATTTGATAATTAGCCGGTACATAGAAACTTACTTTATATGTATCGTCTGTGATTTCACGGTATTGTCTTGTACCCTCTGTTTTTACCGTAGAAAGATCATAAGTTTCATTATCTATTTTGCCAATCTTAAATGAATCCACTAAAGAAAGTATCATATCTTTTGTTGATGTATCATCATTGATTTTTATCAATGAAGTGATTAAATATCTGTAATCCTTTGTATAGTATTCGTGAAAATCAATGATTTGCTCTTTATTTTTTGCCTGAAAGTGCATATGCTGTGTTCCGTTTGATTCAGGTAATTTTTCTGCATTGATAAGTGTATATGAAGAAAAAGAGTCTTTTCTCTTTGAATATTCTTCGTCAAAATCAACAGTATCTTCTGTTATAGGATAAACGTCTATGTACATTGAACTTTCGTCATCTGCGACAAATTTTGTTGTCATTGCGTCAAGAGTTCTGTCAGCCATTTTCATTTGAGTAGGAGTGTCAATGCTCCATAAATAATAGCTGTCACCTGTTTTTGTCATATCGGTGATACCTGTAACGGTAGAAGAATTATCCATATTTTCTTTTGTTACAAGTATTGCTTGAGTGTCGTTGTCATAACCTACTGTTGCACCGAATGTTTCGGAAATAAATCTTAGCGGAACCATTGTAACGCCGTTTTCGGAAAGTGCAGGTGATTCAAGAAGTGTTTCTGTATGGTCGTTTACAGTTGCAACGATATTGCCGATTTGAAGTTCAATATTTACGGCAGGGGATGTAAGAGGTATTTTTTGAGTATCGCCGTCCCAGTCAACTTTTGCACCAAAAGCCTCTGTTATTACTCTTAACGGTACCAATGTAGTGTTGTTTTCTGTTACATACGGTGTTTCAACTTCTGTTTCAATGCCGTTTATTTTCAGAATACTGTCACCCACGTTGAATGCGATTTCTACTTTGTCATTTGTGTTTTCGTCATTTTCAGCAAGCGCAAAAGGTGCTGCTGAAAGAGCTGTTGTTGCGGCAAGAATTGCAGCGATTAGTTTTTTGTTCATTTTAATACCCCCAATTTTATTATTTTAGATTAGGAACGATGTCCGTTGAAATTTGTTCACCGTTCCTTGTATAAATTACGTTGATACTTCCCGAAGAATATGTATCACGCAATGCTTTATTAAAGTCCACAATACTGTGTACTTCAACGCCGTTGATAGAGTTTATAACATCACCGTTTGAAAGTGAACTTGACGAAGATGTTTTTACGGTGACGCCTTTCTTTGTCGGCAGACCGATTCGCGCCTCCCATGAATTTTCAAGTGTAACGCCTAAATCCGGTCTTATGACTTTTCCGTTTTGCTCAAATTGATTAAGTACATAATTAATCGTGTCAAGCGGGATTGAAAAGTTAATTCCCTCAATTCCGACACCTGCATATTTTGAAGAATTAATACCTATAAGCTGACCTTTCATATTAAGAAGCGGTCCGCCGGAATTACCTGCATTGATAGCGGCGTCAGTTTGAATTAACGGATAATATGCGCTCGGAGTGCTGACGTTAAGTCCGCTTACGATACCTTTTGATGCACTGTTTCGCATTGAAAGCGAAAGGGGAGTACCGATTGCAACAACGGACTGCCCTGCGAAGATACTGTCCGATTGTGCGAACGATATTGGCTTTAAACCAAGACGGCCAACCTTTACCATAGCCAAGTCGGAATCTTTGTCGATTGCCTGAACTTGTCCGGCATAGCTTTCTCCGTCGGAGAAAACGACTGTTATGTTGTCAATATCGCTTACAACGTGTGCGTTTGTAAGGATAATACCGCCTGATTTGATAACTACACCTGTACCGTGAGCGGTAAGTTCATTGTAATTTGAAACAGTCCCTGTCATATATTCGGGTTTGTAATTTCCTACTATTGCAACGACACTTGAACTTGCGTTTTCAATCACTTGAGCAGTGACGGTATCTTCATCGGAATCAATGTAAACACTTCTTGTATTTCCATCCCAGTTTACGTTTGAACCGAGAGCCTCACTGACCGCTCTAAGCGGTATATACGTCGAATCATTCATAATGAAAGCACCTGTGTTTAAGGCATTTCCGTTTACGAATATGTTTATGTTGTCGGACGCATATGCGGTTGAAGAAATCGCTAACATCAGCGCAGTTGCCGCAATTATTTGTTTTTTCATCATTACCTCCCACAATGTTGTATAATATATAATAAAATTCACATTATTGTTATATGATACAATGAAAATTTTGTAAAAATATATTTATATAGTATCATAGAGAGTAAAAAAATGCAAGTAAAATTTTGAAGAATAAGGTAAGATAAAAATGACTTTACAAACTACCCATAAAGCGATATAATAGAAATAACTATATGCTTTATAGGAGGATGGCAATGAACGATATATTAAAGGACGTGTCTATGGCGCATAGGATTGTTGTCAAAGTCGGAACGTCTACGCTTACATATGAACACGGAACAATGAATTTAAAACTTATAGACAGACTGTCTATGGTGCTTTCTGATTTAAGAAATCAAGGCAAGGAGATAATTCTTGTTTCATCTGGTGCGCAGGGAATTGCACTCGGTAAACTCGGTTTGGCTGAAAAGCCGAAAGATACAAAGGGCAAACAAGCCATTGCGGCAGTCGGACAGTGCGAACTGATGTATCTTTACGACAAAATGTTTTCGGGTTACAACAACACCGTTGCACAGGTGCTTTTAACGCGTGAGGATATTGCAATTCCGCGCAGAAAGAGAAATATTCAAAATACTGTTACAACGCTTATTGAAATGGGGATAATTCCTGTTGTAAACGAAAATGATACGGTAAGTTATGACGAAATCGAAATCGGCGACAATGATAATTTATCGGCAGTCGTTGCCGACCTTGTTGACGCGGATTTACTTGTACTTTTCTCCGATATTGACGGCTTGTACGATGATGACCCACACAAGAATAAAAACGCAAAATTACTTCCTACAGTATACAATATTGACGAAGTGAGAGATGTTGCCGGCGGTGCGGGAACAAGCAGAGGTACGGGCGGTATGGTGACAAAGCTTGAGGCTGCCGAAAGAGCGACAAATGCCGGTATTCATATGATAATCGCAAACGGAAACAATGTTGATTCACTTTACGATATACTTGACGGAAAGCCTGTCGGAACATTGTTTGTGTCGAAGAATTTCGATAAGGAGGAAGAATAATGAGCGAGCTTTTGGAAAAATGCACTCTTGCAAAAGATGCAGGATATAAAATGGTTTCAGTAAGTACGGTTACAAAGGACAATGCACTTGAGGCTATTGCAAATGCACTTGTAGAACGTGCCGATGAAATTATTGCGGCAAACAACATTGATATAGAAAACGCAAAGAAAAACGGAACACGTCAAGCTATGATTGACAGACTTACTCTTACGAAAGAGCGCATTGACGGAATTGCGGAGGGAGTAAGACAGGTCAAAGCACTTGCCGATCCAATCGGTGAAGTAATAAAAATGTGGAAAAGACCAAACGGATTGACTATCGGTCAAAAACGTGTGCCTATGGGCGTTATTGCAATAATTTACGAGGCAAGACCGAATGTAACGGTTGACGCGGCGGTACTTTGCCTTAAAACTTCAAACGCTTGCATTTTAAGAGGCGGAAGTGAAGCAATTAATTCAAACAAAACTGTTATGAAAATTATGCAGGACGCGGCATACGGTGTCGGAATACCTGAGGGGACACTAAATATAATAGAAGATACTTCGCGTGAAACAGCAACTCAGCTTATGAAAATGAACGGATATGTGGATTTGTTAATCCCACGCGGCGGTAAGGGACTTATTCGTTCGGTTGTTGAAAATGCGACTGTTCCCGTTGTTGAAACGGCGGCAGGCAACTGTCACGTTTATGTTGACGCGGACGCGGATATTGATATGGCAGTTAAAATTGTGCTTAATGCGAAAGTACAACGTCCGTCTGTGTGCAATGCCGCCGAAACTTTGCTTATAGACAAAAAAATAGCGGATAAATTTATTCCTGTTATGTTCAAGGCACTGAAAGAAAAGAATGTTGAAATCAGAGCCGACCAAAATTCAAAAGCAATATTTGCAGATGTAAATGACGTGACAGACGAGGATTATTATACTGAATATAATGATTATATTATGGCGGTAAAAGTCGTTGACGGAATTGATGAGGCGATTGAGCATATTAATAAGTACAACACAAAACATTCTGAGGCGATTGTTACAAATAATTACGAACATTCGCAAAAGTTCTTGAATGAGGTTGATGCGGCGGCGGTTTATGTTAATGCGTCAACAAGATTTACGGACGGTTTTGAGTTCGGATTTGGTGCTGAAATAGGCATAAGTACACAAAAAATGCACGCAAGAGGTCCAATGGGACTTGAGGCATTGACTTCTATTAAATATATAATTTACGGGGACGGTCAGATAAGAGAATGATAGAGTGGATATTTTTCGATGTCGGTTCAACGCTTGTTGACGAAAGCAAGGCATGGGAAAAACGCGTCAGCGATACGGTAAAAGGGAGCAACATAAGCGTAAGCGAGTTTTATAAATTAATGGACGACTGTGCTTTGAAAAATTTAATTCCGTATGATGACGCTGTTATTATATCGGGATTGAATAGGGCAGAATGGCACAGTGAACTTGAAATGCCTTATGAATATTCTGAAAATGTTTTGTCACAACTGTATGGTAAGTACAAAATCGGAGTTATAGCCAATCAGCCGTTGGGGACACAAAAACGCCTTGAAAAGTACGGCTTGGCAAAGTATATCAGCCTTGTCATATCCTCTGCGGAGGAGGGTGTATCAAAACCCGATATAAGACTTTTTCAAAAAGCACTTGAGAAAGCCGACTGTAAAGGTGAAAATGCTGTGATGGTCGGTGACAGGGTGGATAATGACGTTGCACCGGCTAAAAAGTTGGGTATGAAAACCGTATGCGTAAAACAGGGTATTCACAAGTTAAACACACCTAAAAATGAATTTGAAGTGCCGGATTATACTGTGGATACAATAGAAGAATTATTAAACATATTAAAAGAGGGACACTAAACTGAAATTTAGTGTCCCTCTTTGACGATGGAAGAAAAAACTGTTAATTAAAACAGCTTTTCAAGCAATTTATTGGAGCGTTCGATAAACTTTGTCATTTGTTCTGCCGGCAAAGGACTGTGGCTTATTTTCGCTAAGTCGTAAACATGTTCAATAACAAGATTTGCGTCCTCGTCATTTAATGTATCTATTTTCTTGATAAGTGAGTTGTTTGAATTTAGTACAAGTGTAAATTCATCGTGGAACATATCAGCCATACCTGCCATTTGCTGACCGTAAGCCTTATACATCTCCTGCATACGTCTTGACTGTTCACCAAGCAAAATTACGGCAGGGATTGAATCGTCTTTAAGTGACTGCACTTCGATTTTCAATGTATCGTCCTTGATTTCATTCTTGAACTTTTCGATCAACTTTTCTTCTTGTTCTTTAGTTGAATCGTCTTTTTCTGTGTTGTCCGAAATGTCATTTATGGCGGAATCAATACGTTTGAATTTAACACCCGTCTGTTTCATTTCAACAAGTGAAATAAAATGTGTATCCATCATTGACGGAAGTACAACGGCATTAAGTCCTTGATTTTTGAACATATTGATGTACTGTGATTGAGTTTGCGGATCGGAAACGTAATAAACGTCTTTTTCTTCCTTACCGTCAAGGTACTCGTCCAACGTCAAATATTTACCGTCAATATCCTTATAAATAATTACGTCCTTAACTTTTTCATAGAATTTTTCATCTCTTAAACAGCCGTATTTAATGAATATATTGATATAATCCCAATACTTTTCATAGTTTTCACGTTCGTTATTATAAATACTTGTAAGCTTGTCCGCAACTTTCTTTGTGATATGTGAAGAAATTTTCTTAACATAACCGTCATTCTGCAAGAAACTTCTTGATACGTTAAGCGGCAAGTCAGGACAGTCGATAACACCCTTCAAAAGCATTAGAAATTCGGGAATAACTTCCTTTACGTTGTCGGCAACAAATACTTGATTGTTGTATAACTTTATCTGTCCCTCTTGACCTGCAAATTCATGATTGATTTTAGGGAAGTACAAAATACCTTTTAAGTTGAACGGATAGTCTACGTTAAGGTGAATCCAGAAAAGCGGTTCGTTGAAGTCCATAAATACGTTTCTGTAAAATTCCTTGTATTCTTCGTCTGTACACTCCGACGGCTTTTTCATCCAAAGCGGTGTTGTGTTGTTGATAGGCTTTGGCTCTGACGGTGTATCGTCCTCGTGTTCATGATCATGATCGTGACCGCAGTCGCAGTGGTCCTCGTGTTTGTCCTCAGGAACTTCAACATATATTTCAATAGGTAGGAATGCACAATACTTATGAAGAATTTGACGGATTGTGCTTTCTTCAAGAAATTCTTTCGAATCTTCGGCGATGTTAAGAGTTATTGTAGTACCTCTTTCTGTTCTGTCACCGTCTGTTAAGTCAAATTCCATACTTCCGTCACAAGTCCATTTTGCGGCTTTTGCACCGTCTTGATATGAAAGCGAATCAATTTCAACACTGTCGGCAACCATAAACGCACTGTAAAAACCAAGTCCGAAATGACCGATAATTTGAGAACCTTTGTCGTCCTCCTCTTTGTACTTTGAAAGGAAGTCGCTTGCACCCGAAAATGCGATTTGATTGATGTACTTGTCGATTTCTTCGGCAGTCATGCCGATACCGTTATCACTGATGACAAGCTTTTTAGCGTCCTTAAATATTGATACGGTAACTTTGAATTTTTCGTTTTCGTCAATTTGAGCTTCACCGATACTTGCAAGTTTCTTTAATTTTGTGACCGCGTCACAACCGTTTGAAACAAGTTCTCTAAGGAAAATATCCTTATCGGAATAAAGCCATTTTTTTATAATAGGGAAAAGATTTTCACTGTCAACTGAAATATTACCTTTTGCCATATAAATCACTCCTTGAAGTTTAATTAATTTACATAATATATATTAATACTCAAAGTAAGATTTGTCAATACAAAATTAGCACTCAACAGATGTGAGTGCTAACAATTTACAATTTATTCATAATATATCCGATTTTAGATGTAACCGTAGATACCTCTGACTGAAACTTCACCGGAAGTGACGTGAATAATACCGTTTTCGGTTTGTACGGCGAGTGAGCCGTTTTCGTCAACGTCAACGGCAGTTCCGCGAACTGTTTCATTTTTGAAAATGACGTTTACTTCTCTGCCGAGCGTGACGCAACACTTTTTGTATTCATCAAGAATTGCACTGAGTCCGCCGTCGAGAAACTTCTTATAATAATATTCAAATTCGTTTAACAATTTTGCGATTAATTCGTTTCGCACATATTTGTGACCGCTTTCGATAAACATTGAAGTAGCCTTGTCGGCGATATCGTCATCGAATGATTCTGTGTTTACATTTACACCGATACCGCATACAACGTAGTTGACCATATTTATCTCAGCAGACATTTCGGTTAGAATACCGCAGATTTTTTTACCGTTAATAACAATGTCGTTAGGCCATTTAATCATTGAATTAAGACCGATAGCCTTGCAGACAGCAAGACCTGCAACGAGCGTTATTTGCGAAACTTCAAGCGGGGAGATTTCGGGCTTTAAAAGGATTGAATGCCAAATGCCTATCCCTCTTGGAGAAGTCCAACCGCGTCCGCGACTGCCTTTGCCGTGCGTTTGCACTTCGGCGATAAATACACTGCCGTCGGGCGAGGTATTGCTTTCCTTTGCACGATTGTTTGTCGTGTCGGTTTCATCATATATAAATAAGCTGTGACCGATAAAATCGGTGGTAAGTTCGCTTTTGATGCCACTTTCGGTTATGATGTCAGGCGAGGAAATAAGGCGGTAGCCTTTGTTTGTGACCGATTCGATTTTGTAACCGCTTTCACGCAATGATTTAATATGTTTCCATATTGCCGTTCTTGAAACGTTCAGCATTTCGCTTATGCGTTCGCCTGAAATATATCCGTCTGCATTTTTTAATATATCTAAAATTTCTTCTTTCAATTCAAATCAACCCTTTCGGGATAAATTATATAATTTTTTGTTAAAAAAATCAATCCTTTTAAATAATTTTGTGTTATTGATTGACAAAATAAAAAAAAGGTGATATAATACTTTATTATTGAATATTAAAAGTAATGATGGAACAAAGTAAGGTATATACCGCCTAAAGAGAGTATCAGTTATTGAGCTGTGAGCCGATACGGTAAGGATTTATTTGAAATTTCATTCCGGAGCTGCATAGGTGAAAGCGGTTTGCAAGTAGTCTGTGACGGGTAGTGCCGTTATACATAATTGAGTGCCGATATTTTATCGGAAGTCGGGTGGTACCGCGGAGTTTGAATTTACACACTTCGTCCCTTATGGGACGGAGTGTTTTTTAATTTATATTGAAAGGAATTTTGAAATGAGAGAAAAGTTAGAAGAAATCAAAAAAAATGCCCTTGATGTACTTCAAAAAGCAACTGACATTGATGCTCTTGAAGAAGCAAGAATAAAGTTTCTCGGTAAAAAGGGTGAACTTACTGCCGTACTAAAAGGTATGGGACAGTTAAGCAAAGAAGAAAGACCGCAAATCGGTGCGCTTGCAAACGAAATTCGCGGTGTAATCGAAAACCATATAGATACGAAGAAAGCGGAAATTTCAGAAAAGCTTGAAGAAATCAAGCTAAAGAGCGAAGTAATCGACGTTACAATGCCGGGTAAGGCACAAAAAACAGGTAAACTTCATCCGCTTACAAAAGTAATGAACAACATTAAAGACACATTTATCGGAATGGGTTTTGAAATCGCGGAAGGTCCGGAAGTTGAGCTTGACTACTACAACTTTGAGGCACTTAACATTCCACCGAATCACCCTGCGCGTGATACTCAGGACACATTCTATATAAACGAAAATACGGTTTTGAGAACACAAACTTCACCTATCCAAGTTCGTGTTATGGAAAAGAAGAAACCGCCTATCAGAATTATAGCACCCGGAAGAGTTTACAGAAGTGACGCGGTTGACGCAACTCACTCACCTGTATTCCACCAAATCGAAGGACTTGTAGTTGACAAGGGTGTTACAATGGCAGATTTAAAGGGTACTCTTGAAATGTTTATCCACCGTCTTTACGGCGAAAATACAAAAGTACGTTTCAGACCTCACCATTTCCCGTTTACAGAGCCGTCAGCCGAAGTTGACGTTTCGTGTTTCGCTTGCGGTGGTAAAGGCTGCAGCGTATGTAAAGGCGAGGGCTGGATTGAAGTTTTGGGCTGCGGTATGGTACACCCTAAGGTACTTGCAAACTGCGGTATTGACCCTGAAGTATATTCGGGCTTTGCTTTCGGTATCGGTCTTGAAAGAATTGCAATGGGTAAGTATGATATTAACGACCTTAGACTTTTCTTTGAAAATGATTTGAGATTCTTAGACCAGTTTTAATATATTATTCGGAAATTGAAAGGAATGAAATATAATGAATTTACCTATGAGTTGGCTTAATGACTATATGGATATAGACGTTACGCCGAAAGAATATTCAGACAGACTTACAATGACAGGCTCTAAAGTTGAGGGTTGGGAGAATATGGGCGAATCTGTTCAGAATGTAGTTGCGGGTAAGGTGCTTACCTGTGAAGATCACCCTGACAGTGACCATCTTCATGTGTGTACGGTTGACGCGGGAACAGGCGAGATTTTGCAGATTGTCTGTGGTGCGCCGAATGTAAAAGCGGGTATAATCGTTCCCGTTGCACTTGTCGGTGCGGTACTTCCTGACGGAAAAATTAAAAAAGGCAAGCTTAGAGGCGTTGAATCTTATGGTATGCTTTGCTCACATGATGAACTTGGTATAACAGAGGATATGCTTGGTTATGAACCTGAATACGGTATTCTTATTCTTCCGGACGATACAAAAATCGGTACGGATATTAAGGATATATTCGGTATGAATGAAACTGTCGTTGAATTTGAAATCACTTCAAACAGACCTGATTGTTTCAGCATAATCGGTCTTGCGCGTGAAACAGCGGCGTCATTTAATAAAAAGTTCACTATTCCTGAAGTTAAGTTTAACGAAAACAGTGAAAATATCGCCGATACAATCAGCGTTGATGTACAGGACAAGGATAAGTGTAAGAGATACTGTGCAAGAATGGTTAAAAACGTTAAAATCGGTCCGTCACCGAGCTGGATGCAGGAAAGACTTCGTGCGTGCGGTGTAAGACCTATCAACAATATTGTCGATATAACAAACTATGTACTTCTTGAATACGGTCAGCCTATGCACGCATTTGATTTGAGAGATTTACAGGATAACAAAATTATCGTAAGACGTGCAAATGACGGTGAAGTTATAAAGACTCTTGATGAACAGGACAGAACACTTACTTCAAACGACCTTGTAATTGCAGACGGCGGCAGAGCTGTTGCTATTGCAGGTGTTATGGGCGGATTTAACAGTGAAGTTAAGGACGATACAACAACTGTTATTTTTGAATCGGCTACATTTGACGGTGCGTCTGTAAGACTTACAGCACAAAGAGTAGGTCTTAGAACAGAATCATCATCAAGATATGAAAAGGGACTTGACTATAACAATACAGTTCCTGCCGTTGAAAGAGCGTGTCAGCTTGTAGAAGAACTTGGCTGCGGTGAAAATGTCGGCGGAATGATTGACGTTATGGGTAACGTAACAGATATGCAGCCGCTTGCTTTCAGACCTGATAAAATTAATGCGTTCCTTGGAACAGACATTCCGACAGAGGATATGGTTAAGTATTTTGACGCACTTGAAATCAAGGTTGACCTTGACAAGATGACTGTAACTCCTCCGTCATTCAGACCTGACCTTGAAGGTGAGGCGGATATTGCGGAAGAAGTTGCACGTTTCTACGGTTACGATAAAATACCTGTAACACTTCTTTCGGGCGAGGCTACTTGCGGAATGAAAACAGAACGTCAGCAGGTACAGGACAGAGTGAACGAACTTCTTACAGCACAAGGTATGTACGAAATTTACACATACACATTCACAAGTCCGTCAATATTCGATAAACTGAATATTCCGAAAGACAGTGAAATGAGAAATGTTGTAAAAATTACAAATCCGCTTGGCGAGGACACATCGGTAATGCGTACAACTACTATCGCAAGTATGATGGATATATTGTCAAGAAACTATAATTACAGAAATCCGTCTGCCAAGTTGTTTGAAATAGGAAAGATATTTATTCCGACAACGGACGGTGAACTTCCGAACGAACCTGTTAAAATCACAATGGGTATGTACGGAGATAACGTAGATTTCTATGACATTAAGGGTATATGCGAAACAATGTTTGCACAACTTAACGTAAAGAATGTTAAGTATGAGGCCGTAACAGATAACCCGACATTCCACCCGGGAAGATGTGCAAAGATAAGTGCCGGCAATAAGGTAATCGGCATAATCGGTGAAATTCACCCTGCAGTAAGCAGAAAATACGGAATTGAAACTCCTGTATATATTGCCGAATTGGATTTTGAGAATGTATTCCTTAATATTAAGACTGATATTAAGTTTAAGGAACTTCCTAAGTATCCTGCCGTAACTCGTGATATAGCAATGCTTGTTGATAAGACAGTTCCTGTTGCAGATATTGAAAATGTAATCAAAAAAGCATCGGGTAAAATGCTTGAAAGCTTGCAGTTGTTTGACGTTTACGAGGGTAAACAGATACCTGAGGGCAAAAAGAGCGTTGCATACAGTGCTATATACAGAAGCGCAGACAGAAGTTTGACAGGTGATGAAGTACAGAAAGTATTTGATAAGGTTGTTAAAAATCTTGAAAATCAAATCGGTGCTCAATTAAGATAAGATATAAAAAACTGCATTTTGATTTTATTCAAAATGCAGTTTTTGTTATTTTGTAGACAAAACCGTTATGGTTTTGTCTGCTTTGTTTTTTTGGAGTATGAGGTGCTAACCTCATTGAAAATCATTTCTGACGACATGTGCGGCAGAAATGGCTTAAAATCAAAAGTTTCGACTGTGGAGGAACTTTTGATTTTTTCACAAAAAATACTCAAAAATTACATCGCAAGATGTGATTTTTGGGCTGGCGACATTATG
>OBAB01001046.1_pt1 | contig 13083 bp, 10 predicted proteins | sample 1516501 | NCBI WGS metagenome assembly OBAB01 (sample SAMEA2579906, study PRJEB22360) | human gut metagenome
TCTTCTTCAACAGATTTTAAAAGATATTCTTTTGCCTGTTCGGAGGTTAGACCGGATATCCGCTCCAGTTCCTGTATCCCCTGCTCATACTGGGCTTCCACTTCTGCAGTACGTTTACTGAGAATGTTTTCCCTTCTGACCAGGTCCGCCTCCTTCTTTTCAAGGGCATCTGCCTTTTTTTCAACGTTTTCTTCCTTGCTTAATACACGTTTTTCATAACGTTGAAGTTCCGCTCTTCTTTCCTTGGTTTCCTTCTCTAACTCATTTTTCGTCTTTAAAGATTCTTCCTTGGCTTCCAGGAGAGCTTCTCGCTTCTTTGTCTCTGCGGTTTTTAATGCTTCATCTATTATTTCCCTTGATTTTTCTTCTGCACTTCCTACCTTGCTGTCATACTGCTTCCTCTCGTAATTGCGTGCAGCAAACCAAGTAATAATAGCCACAACTATCATAACGATAATCATTATGGGGACCATTATCTGTGACACAGGAGCACCTCCTTATTTAATTTTCATTGTACGAACTACAACATATTAATTTTATACTTTTTTCAGAATTATGTCAAGTATCTTCCCCTTATTTTCCCGCAGAGACAGACAATATAGACAAATTACAACAGGGCCTAATCCTGGTTTTCAGCGGTTTTAATCTCTCTCAATACCCTGTTTATCACTTCAAAGGAGTATCCTTTCCTCCCTAAAAAGGCCGCCAGACGGCCTTTTTCCTGGTAGGAGGCTTCCTGTTTTCCTTTAAGCCGCCTGGTCAGAGCCTGCCTGGCTGATTCCTCCTCGTCCACAGGCGACTGGTCCAGCGCTTCCTCTATATAAGACGAATCCACGCCCTTTTGCTGCATCTCATATACCATCTGGCGTCGGCTCTTTTTCCCTGCATAGGAGCGCACATAGCTCTGGGCATAAGCGTTATCATCCAGAAAACGGTATTCCTTCAGAAAATTTACAGCATACTCCACTGCCTCTCTGGGATATCCTGCCTTCCCAAGTTTTTCCTTCATCCACTTCTCTGTTTTTCCTGAATCCTTTAATAAATGAAGGGCATACTCCTTGGACCTTGGCCGCAGTACATCCCGGAGGATTTCCTCATACACCTCATCTTCCAGCTCCCTGCCTTCCTCTATCCTGTACCGTTCCACCTCACCCCTGTATAAAACAAAGGCAAAGCCTTCCTCCAGGAAGACTTTGCTCTTTCTCTTATCTACAGGGATGACAGCTGTGACCATCATACCAGTTCAGGGGCATCCGCATCAGTTTCCCCTGTTTTAGTTTCCGCCTGTTTAGCGGCTGTCTTAAAAGCCTCGGCTGCCTCCATGGCTTCCTCTGCTCCGGGCAGTTCATACTTTGCCCTTACCTTGGCCTCCACCTCGGCGCAGACAGCCGGGTTATCAGACAGGTACTGCTTGGAATTCTCACGTCCCTGGCCAATCTTGGAACCGTTATAGGCAAACCAGGCGCCGCTCTTCTCAATGATGTTCTCCTTAACAGCCAGGTCCAGGATATCGCCTTCCTTGGAAATACCCCTGCCAAACATGATATCGAATTCAGCTTCCTTAAAAGGAGGCGCAATCTTATTCTTCACTACCTTTACCCTGACACGGTTTCCTGTGACCTCTCCGCCCTGCTTTAAGGTCTCTATCCTGCGGACATCCAGGCGCACGGATGCATAGAACTTCAGAGCACGTCCGCCTGTGGTAGTCTCCGGATTGCCAAACATGACACCCACCTTCTCACGCAGCTGGTTGATGAAGATGACAATACAGTTGGACTTGCTGATAACAGCGGTCAGCTTCCTCAGAGCCTGTGACATAAGCCTGGCCTGAAGACCCACATGGGAATCTCCCATCTCGCCGTCAATCTCAGCCTTGGGAACCAGAGCGGCCACGGAGTCCACAATCACGATGTCCACGGCACCGGAACGCACCATGGTCTCGGTAATCTCCAGAGCCTGCTCGCCGTTATCCGGCTGGGAGATATACAGGTTATCAATATCCACTCCTATGTTCCTGGCATATACAGGATCCAGGGCATGCTCTGCGTCAATGAAGCCTGCAATGCCCCCGCGCTTCTGCACCTCTGCCACCATGTGCAGGGCGACCGTGGTCTTACCGGAAGACTCAGGTCCATATACCTCTACAATCCTGCCCTTGGGAACTCCGCCCAATCCCAGGGCTATATCCAAGCTGATGGAGCCGGTGGGCACTGTCTCAATATTCATATTTGCTCTGGAATCCCCCAGCTTCATGACGGATCCTTTTCCGTATGCCTTCTCAATCTGGGTCAGGGCAGCGTCTAATGCCTTTAACTTCTCGTCTTTATTCATATCGCGGTTGATTACATTACTCTTCTCTTCTCTGGCCATAGTATCCTCCAATGCCTTCCATGCGAACAAATGTTCTCTAATAGTTACAATAATAGTATAGTTCCCCTAAAATGTCAACCTCTATTTTCCCGCCACGCCCCTTTTTTACGCTGGTTTCATATGACGGCCATAACGCTATCCTGCGCCGCTGCCGGATGGTTTCCACAGTACCTCCCTGCTTCTTTCATACTGCTTTCATACATCTGCCATACTGCTGCCATACTGCTTCCATACTGTTTTCCTGTCTGTCATACAATGTGAATTCCGGGCGAAACGCCCCTTACAGGTGCCTGTGCACGCACCCCAACGCCTGCACACAAAAACGCAGTGCCAAAGCCATCACGGCAAGAAATGCCGTGGAAGTAGTATCAGAATATCATAGAATCATGCTGATTGCAAGGATTTCCTCCGGACACGCTGCCCGGCCGGGACTTCCCCGCCGGGCGCCGGCTTACCTTCCTCCTGACAGCATATAATAAACATTGGGTACAAACCGTCTCATAGCGCCGCCAATCAGGGCGCTGACCGCCGTCATGAGGACGGGCATCAGGATGAATGCAGCCAGGGCAATGACCGCGCTTCCCGGAAAAGCAGCCGCGGCTGCCTTGTTGATAAACCTTACCCAGGCAAAATGAATGGCATACAGGAAGAAATTATGCTTCATCCACTCCCTGGCATCAGGAAGGTCCGCTGCCTTTACAGCCAGGACAGCTCCGCAGACTCCCCACAGCCTCCAACATACGGTGTAAAGCGGACGCTCCCACAACAGTCCTCCGAAACGGCCCAGGTACAGAAGAAGTCCCATGGCAGTCAAAAGAATGGCTCCTGCCGTCATATTCTTCCGGACCCCAGTTCTTTCCTCTATTCCCCTTCCCCAGGTATCCCTGTGAAGGCTCGCCCAGGCAGCTGCGCAGAAATAAAACAGGGCATCCAGATTAAGAAGGGGCATGGCCCAGTTCTTCCAAAGGCCAAAGGCCATGATTCCCAGGGCGGCGGCGCCCGTTAAATTTCCCCGCATCACAGTGTAAACCAGGGGTGCCAGCGCCACCAGAAGAATCAGCTGGAACAGATACCAGAACACCGGGTTATAGGAATAGCACACAAGGGCGTCAAAAAGCTGGGTCCCGTTAAAGGGTATGGGCGTCTTTCCCACCACTCCGGACAGGCCCGGCAGGCGGCCGCCACATACCCAATATAGTAAAGAAAATTCCACAAAAGATAGGGCAGTACCAGGCTTCTTATCCTGGAACGCCACTTTGGAATGAGCTTTTCCCAGCAAAAACCGCGAAAAAACAGATAGGAGGACACCATGAAAAATCCCGGCACCGCTATCTGTCCCAGTCTCTCTCCCAGTATGCGCTCTATCCCTGCAACCTTAAGGGCAGCCTCCGGGGTCCCCATAAACAGCTCCCCATTAAAAGAGTGCACCCAAGCAGGCTGAACAGGAATGTAAGCCAGTAAATCTTGTCGCGGAACTGTTTTTCTTCCATATAGCATCTTCCCCCTGTCCCATCACAAATGTCGGAAATCCAAAAAGGCCGCCCCATGACCTGCCTTAAGCGCCGCAGCATGCCCCGGCAGGCAGATCTAGGAAAACGGCCTTTTATTCTTTACATTGCGTTCCTGTTAACTGCGGTACTGAGCCAGCAGCCGGTTGATCCGCTTGGTAGGCGTCAGCAAATCGCTCAGGGATGCGTCATGATTAAGGTTGTCGATAATGAGGGCAATATATTTGCTCATATCCACATTAATATAGTAAGGTCTCTCAAGAAGATCCGGAGTCTGATATACCAGGTTCGTGGTCAGTATCCGGTCAATGATTCCCTTATCATAATACTCGTCAAACTTTGTAAGTCCCCCTGTAAACAGACCAAACGTAGCGCACACAAAAACCTTCCTGGCTTTCCTGCGCTTCAGCTCCTTGGCCACATCCATGACACTCTCACCAGAGGAAATCATGTCGTCGATGATGAGCACATCCTTCCCCTCCACGCTGGCTCCCAGGAACTCATGGGCCACGATGGGGTTGCGGCCGCCCACGATTTTCGTGTAATCGCGGCGCTTATAGAACATACCCATGTCCAGCCCCAGCATGTTGGCAAAATACACGGCTCTTCCCGTGCCGCCCTCATCCGGACTGATGACCATCATATGGCTGCTGTCAATCTGCAGGTCTGTCTCATTCTTTAAAAGATATTTTAAGAACTGGTAGATGGGCTGAACTGTCTCAAAGCCCCGTAAAGGAATGGCGTTCTGGACCCTGGGGTCGTGGGCATCAAAGGTAATGATATTCTCCACTCCCATATTCACCAGTTCCTTGAGCGCCAGGGCGCAGTCCAGGGATTCCCTCCCGGAACGCCTGTGCTGGCGGCTCTCATATAAAAACGGCATAATCACATTAATCCTGTGGGCCTTGCCTGCTGCCGCTGCAATCACACGCTTCAAATCCTGAAAATGGTCGTCCGGTGACATATGGTTGGTCATACCGAACAGGGAATAGGTCAGACTGTAGTTGCATATATCTACCATGATATATAAGTCGTCGCCCCTTATGGACTCTGTCACAAGTCCCTTGCCCTCTCCCGTGCCAAACCTGGGGGTTACGGCATTGATAATGTAGGAATCTCTCTGATATCCGGAAAATGCGATGGTAGACTTGTGCTCGCTTTCCCTCTCCCGTCTCCAGTCCACCAGATAGGCATTCACCTTATCGCCCAACTCCGTACAGCTCTTTAACGGAATCAGTCCCAACGGACCCACGGGAATGGTTTCAATGATTTTCTCCTCATATAACATGGTTAACATCCTCCTGTTTTTTGCCGGAGGCCTTCTTACCCGGACCGGCATATACTTTTATACCATCATTCTCCATGGTTCGTCAAGGCCCTTGTACCCCAGAAATGCCCTAATTATACGTTACTTTTTTAACAGTCTGATATCTCCTCCATATAATGGGATAATCCTGTATCCGCTCATAATCCTGGATGTAACACGGTCTGTATAGGAATCCCTGAGCCGGGCCAGGGTCAGGTTGGTGGATATGATGGTGGAACGGCTCATGTTCATCCGCTCATTGATGCAGTAAAACAGCTGGGAGGAAGTAAAGCTGTTGTTTAACTCCGTTCCCAGATCATCAATGATGAGAAGATCACAGTCCAGGATAAACCGGTACATGTCCTTCATGTCCTCCGCATTATCATAATCAAATTTATTCCTGGAAAATACATCAAAGAGATCGCTGGCTGTCAGATAGATGACAGAATGGAAATCATCCATCAGCTCCCTTGCAATACAGTTGGTGAGAAATGTCTTTCCCACACCAGTGCTTCCTGTAAACAGGAGATTATCATGTTTCTTATCAAAGTCCCGGACAAACTCCCTGCATCCCGCCACTACCCGGCGCATGTAGGCCGCATTGGTAATACCCAGCTGGGGAAGTATCTCCGTATCATCGTAGTACTCATAACTCAGGGCATTAAAATTCTCCCGCTCCAGAACATCCTCCAGATTGGACTGGGCATGGAGCAGCTTCATCTGGGCCTGAAGGAAACAATGGCACTTACGGCCGTCTATCAGTCCCGTATCCCTACAGTCCGGACAGCGGTAATGAAGCTCCAGGTAATCGTCAGGATAGCCCGCAGCCCTGATAATAAGCGACTTCTGCTCCCGCAGATCCTTAAGGTCTTCCTTCAGCCTGTCCAGGACACTCTTATCCCCTTCCAGCAGCTTTTTGGCGCACGCCACGGAACGCTCTGCGATTTCCGCTTCCAGCTGCCTTACTACCGGCAGCCTGGCATAAATCTCTTGGCGCCGCTCCTCCAGTTTGTGGTGGTTTTCGATCTGCTGCCTTCCATACTCCCTCATGATTGCGTCATACTGGGAATTGCTCAGTGCCATGGTTCACTCTCCTTATGTGTATTAGGGCTGCTGCCCCACCCACTCCTTTACCTGCTTTAAGACCAGCGCATCATAGTCAGTATCCCTCTGCTTGAAATTATGAAACTGGTTGGATGAATTCTTCCTGGCTCCTGAGCCCTGCCTGGCTGACGAGACGCCGGAGTCATACTTCTGCAGCCTCTTCTCCCTGGATTCACCGCTCTCCTCCCTGGCAGCCGTGCGCTTTGCGTCCAGGTCCTTTATATCAGCCAGGCCCCGGACGCCGGCCTTCTGCCAGTCTGACAAAATCTTGTCCGCATACTGGAAGCTGGGGTTGTGGATGGCCGTAATAGTCCTGCTGCACGCTTCCAATACCACTTCCCTGGAAAATCCATAGTCCCTGAACCATTTGTCCATCAGCTTCTGCTCCGGTGCAGCCGGCTTCCTGTTATTGATGCCAAATGCCTTCATAACCGCAAAGGAATCACGGTTGTAGGAAGCGCTGTAATCCTTGGCCTCCAGCGCTGTCCTTATTCCCTTCTCATGCCAGCTCATGGCCACGGTCTCCATGTAACGCACCGATATGTGGCCGTTCTGCACACAGTATTCCACCAGATACTCCAAGAGCTCGCTGCTCATGGATAAGCCCTCATACAGATAGGCAAACACCTGGCAGTCTCTGGGAGTAAATACTTTATTCATGTACTTCTGGGCAATATAGAGAAGCTGGGAAAACTCCTCGTCCTGAGCCAGACGGTTTACCTGCTCCGTGGAATACACCGGAATACAGCCGTCCTCCTGGCCCGTGGTTTCTGTGCGCTCCCGGACAACGGCCGGCTCCTGAACAACGACCGGTTCCCGCATGCCTGTCATGCCCCGTACCTCTGCACGCCCTGCGGTCCCGGTTTCCCGCTGAAACGGCTCAACCCGCAAATCAGGAACCGCTGCCTGTCCCCCATCCTGCCCACGGGTAAAGGTATGGCCTCCGGACTCCGGGCGGACCGGTTCACCCTGAACCGGCTGTCCCTGTTCAGAGGCAGTCAGCACTCCCGCCTTCTTCCAATAGGAGAGGGCTCTGCGAACATCTGACTCCGTATGGTTTAAGGCATCCGCAATCAACTCTATGGTGATATCCTCCCCCTGATGACGCAGCACATAGAGGTACACCTTCACATATTCACCGTTGGCAGCAGCCATATATGTATCAATGAATTCATTGGCCACAGCCGTGACCGGAACACTCCATCTATCCTTCATATTTCCACCCATCCCTACCACTCCTTGCTTCATTCTATCATAACACATCCACTGCCAAAAGAAAATAGGCGCGGTTTTGCACACTCTTTGCTGTGGATAATGTGGATAATGTGGAAAAATGGTGGACATAACTGTCCCCGTTCTTCATAAAACTCCATTTTTACCGTATAAATCCAAGATTTTTTAAATCGTGCGACATTTTTTTATGTTAATCAAAAAATCCACATAGTTTCTTTACATAAAATGTTGAAAACTATGTGGATAATGTGGATAACTATTGTCCTAACAGCTTTTCTCCTACTTTTACAATGTCTCCGGCCCCCATAGTTATCAACAAATCGCCGTTCATACAATTTTCCAAAATAAATGTTTCAATCTCGTCAAAGGACGGAATATAATGGGCCTTCGTGCCCAGCTTCTCAATCCGGTCCGCCACATCCCGGGAGCTGACCCCCAGGGTATCTGTCTCCCGGGCTGCATAAATATCAGCCAGAACCACTTCATCCGCAGCGGACAGAGCTTCCGCAAACTGGTCCAGAAACGCCCTGGTTCTGGTATAAGTATGGGGCTGGAACACACACCACAGCTTCCTGTGGGGATAATTCCTGGCCGCCGCCAGGGTTGCCTTTATCTCCTGTGGGTGATGGGCATAGTCGTCAATGACCGTAACACCTGCCACCTCTCCCTTTTTCTCAAACCGTCTGTCCGTGCCAGTAAATCTTCCCAGCCCCGACATAATGGCGTCAAATCCGACCCCCAGCTCCAGTGCGATGGCAATGGCTGCCAGGGAATTATATACATTGTGCTCTCCCGTGACGCCAAGGGTGATGCGGGTCACTGTCTCTCCCTGGACTACCAGGTCATAGGATGGCCTGGCAAACCCGTCATATGTTATGTTACGGGCCGTGTAGGTACTGGAAAGATCCTTTCCGAAGGTAACCACCCTGCACCTAAGTCCCCTGGTGATTTCCTCCACCTTCTCGATTCCGCTGTTCACCACCAAAAGTCCTTTTGCGGGAAGCTTCTCGGCAAACAAACGGAAGGAATGGCGTATGTCCTCAATATCCTTAAAGAAGTCCAGATGGTCCTCCTCAACATTCAGTATAACCTCCATGGTGGGATAAAAGGACAGGAAACTGTTGGTATATTCACAGGCTTCTGTCACAAACAAATCAGGACCGCCCACACGGATGTTGCCTCCTATGTCCTTTAAAATACCTCCCACGGAGATGGTGGGATCCAGATCGCCTGCCAGGAGAATATCCGTGAGCATGGACGTGGTTGTGGTCTTGCCATGGGTTCCTGAAATAGCTATGGCTTCTTTGTAATTGCGCATCAGCTCTCCTAAAAGCTCTGCCCTGGAAAGCATGGGAAGCCCTTGATCCCTGGCCGCTCTGAACTCCGGGTTATCTTCATGGATGGCTGCCGTGTACACCACTACGCTGATTCCCGGCTCCCTCTCAATATTGGCCGCCCTCTGTCCGTAATATACCCTTGCTCCCTTCGTTTCAAGATGCTCTGTAAGAGCTGTCTCATGGGAATCAGAGCCGGATATGGAAAATCCCTCATCCAAAAGGATTTCCGCCAGGCCGCTCATGCTGATGCCTCCGATCCCGATAAAGTGTACATGTTCTGGTTTATTAAAATCTATCTGATACATAATCAATAATCCTTCCCTGTGCCTGTCATACATTTTCCTGCACAAAAATATCTCTTCCTTATTATATCAAAAAAAACATGAAAAGCTATATGAAAAATGGAGAAATACCGGCTCCCCGGCACTCCTCCTTGACAGACCTGATATAGGATATGCGCTTTGACCGCGGCTTGAGCCTGCTCACCCTCTATCCAAAGCGTTTTTGCACATTAAAAAGGAGAGGCGCCATGTTCCGCGCCTCTCCTGATTGATTCCTATGTTTATCTCCTTATCTCCTGACAGCGATTATGCTGCCTGCTGCCTGAAAACCAGGTTCTTATACCGCTCAAGTGTAATCAGCAGCGCATTGCCCAGCACGCCGATTGCCAGAATCTCTCCGATACCCACTGTCACCATTGCCAAAAGAATCATATCCTCAGAACCATAGGCATATCTTAACACCCATGGAATGATAATGGTGTTAGCCATAATTGGAGGAATGCACACGCACCATTTATGCTTTCTCAGATACCATGAACCGGCTGCGCCAATTAACGTGGCCAGGCTTCCGAATACCACGTCCAGCGGCATGGCCCCGCAGAGCAGGTTGGAAAGCAGGCATCCTGCGAATAGTCCGGGCACAGCTGCCGGCGTAAAGAACGGCAGTATACAAAGGGCCTCCGCGATTCTGAACTGGACCGGGCCGAAGCTGATTGGAGCAAATACCATGGTAAGCGCCACATAGATGGCTGCAATCATGGCCCCCTGGGCCAGTCCGTACAGTTTCCTGTTGTTTTGTCTCATATTCTGTTGTCTCCTTTAGTTTTGTTTTAGGTGTGGAAGGTCTCGAACACACCGGTCGTTTGTTGTGAAATCCCTGGAAGTGCCGGGTTTTCACGGCCTTATTGCTGTTAATGAGATTGCAGGTGACAGGTGTCTGCGCTGTTTTTACAATCCCGCCAACTGATAAAGTATAACATCAGGCGCCATGATTTTCAAGACTTATTTAAGAGTAACCTGCTTTGTGTTTTATCTTGTATTTCACTATGGTTTTTCACAGGAGAAGCACACAGCCGAATGATTATGTGCTTTATTCTATAAATCCTTCATATTACTAAATCCTCCATCCTTTCCACACCCACAATTTTGACAAAAAGGGGGATGATTTTGACCATTTGGAAAAGTCTCCACACAACCTCTGCTTTTTTTACTATAATTAAGGGAAGAAAAATCCATCCGGAGAGGATATCCATATGAAAAAGACGTTTCAGAGCATTGGTTATAAGCTGCTGTCCACCCTGGTCATCGCCACCACGTTTCCCATGCTGGTTTACTGCTTTTTCTTTTCGTACGATATGAGGAAATCTGCAGAGAACAGCTATATCGAACAGACTCAGCACACATGGCAGATTGTTTCCAGCAACATAGAACATTCCCTGTCTACCAGCATCGACGTTGCAAATAAAGGAATCTATCTGAACGGTACATTGCAGGATCTTCTGTTTTCCAGGGACGGCAATGCCTTTTCCTATGCAGAGTCCGCCAATTCCTCCCTGCTGTTCTCCTATATGACCAACATCTATTCCATGACCCCGGAAGCGACCCAGATTCAGTTTTCCACCTATAAGGCGGGCAAAAGCTTCCTGCTGACTACAAAAAACCTGCAAAAATACCTGAGGAACAACAGCCTTGAAAAGAACAGTCCATCACCGGTTCCCGCTTTTCAGGCTTATATCATGCCACCCCACCGCCAAACCAGTTATGGTCACCAGTTAAATCACATATCCCTGTCCCAGGAGGAGGAATACGCAGACACTCCCGGAACAGGTGAGCTGGTATTCACGGTCTGTCTGCCCATATACCATCTTCCAAGTCCTATGACTCCTATTGGCCAGCTGCGGATTGACATATCCATGGAATTTTTCCAAAAAGTGTGCAACTTTTTATATGACCAGTCCGAACAGTTTTTTATTGTTGACTCGGATTACCATGTTATCTTTGCCTCGGATCCATCCGCTATCGGAACCATGACATCTGAACCATGGATACAGAGCCTGATCGGACAGGCTGCAGATGATGACGACCTGTTTGTCAGCAAAACATCCGGTGATGCCCTGAGAATCTGCCAGAAACTCCCAGGTGATTCTTACCATTGGTATATGTTAAAATCCATACCAAAGCACACTATCTATCAAAGTTCCAACAATCAGCTGGCAACCCTGCTTTTAACATTCAGTATCTGTCTGTTAATTACCATACTGATTAACGGTTATTCCATCCTGCACTACACAAATCCACTCAAAAAGGCCACCACCTTCTTGAATCACATAAACACCCACACCCAGAATCTGAATTCCAGATTGTCTGAATATGTAACATATAAGTCAGAAGATGAGATAGGTATTCTTTTCCGTTCCCTGGAAGAAATGATGGATACAATCAATAACTTTGTCATACGGCAGTATGAACTGGAAATCATCAACCGCACCACTGAGCTTAAGATGCTGGAGGCCCAGATAAACCCGCATTTCATATACAACACCCTTCAGTGCCTGGCCACCAAGTCCCTGGAGCATCACGACCAGGAACAGTATGACTACATTTCCTCCTTCGGACAGCTGATGCAGTACTCCATGGACACCAAGCATACCCTTGTGACCATAAATGAAGAGCTGTCCCATATTGACCGCTATATAAAACTCCAGAAAATGCGGTTTACCAACCATCTGTCTGTATTTTTTGAAGTAGAGGAAACAGTAAGGAAAATCATTGTGCCAAAAATGATTCTGCAGCCATTGATTGAGAATTCCTTCAAACATGGCAACTTATTCAAGCGAGAGAAAGGAACCATCCTGGTTCAGGCCCATCTGAAGGAGGACCGACTGCTCCATGTATATATCGTGGACAATGGATGTACGCCTTCCCCTGAGAAGCTGGCCAAAATCAATAAATTACTGATAAAGCTCAAGCAGGAGTACACCCACAAGCTGCTTACCCCCAACCGCCTGTCCTCAATTGACGGTTCCCGCGAAAAGCCTGCCTGTCAGGATGCCGACCTCAGTATTAAGAATGCCGCGGAAAACCTGTATGCAACCAACAATATCGGACTGACCAATGTGCTGCTGCGCCTGCTGTTGAACTTCGGGCAGGAGTGCTCCATGGAATTATACGCCAATGAACTGGGCGGCACCACTGTTCATCTTATCATTTCACACAAGACATTATGGAACCAAAAACCAACTGATACATGACATACAAATGAGGGTATAACATGAAAGTATTGATTTCTGATGACGAACACCATGTAATTCAGGCCATACGCCTCCTGGTCCCCTGGGAAGAATTTGGCATTGACCAAATTTATACTGCCTCAAACGGCATGGAGGCGTTAGATATCATAACCCGGGAGGTTCCCGAAATCGTGATTACCGATATCGTGATGGAAGATAAAAACGGCATTGATATCATGGATTTCATTGCAACACGTCATCCTTCCATCAAGGTTATTGCCGTATCCGGCCACAATGACTTTGAATATGTGCGCACCATGCTGACAAAAGGCTGTATGGATTATCTTTTAAAACCATTGGAATCAGCCACCTTAATATCCACTGTGGGCAAGGCCGTCCAAAGCTGGAAGGACGAGCACGAAACCAATCTGAGGCACCGCCATCTGCAGGAAAAGGTGCACTCCCTTTCAGCCTTTTATTCAGGTGTTCTCCTTTATAAAATGTTGGATTCAAGATGCGTGGAAACAGCCTACGAGGAACTATTGCAGGCCGATGCGTCCTTTTCATCGGTCGACACATGTAAAATCATATATTACGATACCAGCTACTTTCCAATGCAAAATGCAGGATTTGCCTGTCTTCTTAAGGATTTTGAATCGCAGGTACGCCGCAGCCTTGGGGGACAGCACGGTTTTATCCTATCCAATCCGGATC
>OBAB01001066.1_pt1 | contig 12886 bp, 9 predicted proteins | sample 1516501 | NCBI WGS metagenome assembly OBAB01 (sample SAMEA2579906, study PRJEB22360) | human gut metagenome
TCCCCAATCTTTTCAACATATAAACCAATAAAATTCCTAAAATTAAATTAAATAGAATTAAACCAATATATCCAAAATCAACATATGTCTCCAATATATAAGACGATCCCCAACCTTGACCGTTTAAATAGTCATCTTTCCTTACTAAATATGAAAAATTATGGCTAAAATTATTACTCAAAGTTCCATTTGTCCAATTGTTGCCTTCCGGCAAAGGATCTGTTCCAAAAAGCATTTGCCCAATTCTTCCATGAACAATATAATCAATCATTCCTCCGAATGTATAATTGCGCCACGGACGTTCTGGCAAGTTATTTCGATATCCATACGCAATACTTAATACATTAAAAGTTACTCCTTGTCCATAGAAAAAGTCAAAAAATAATTTAAAAATATTTTTTTGTGCTATTGCCACACCACTTCTTACATATGCATAAACCGTCATAAAAATTAAAGAAGTTGGAATTGAAATCACTAATATTACTTTTTCAATTTTTCCAATCCACTTTTGTCTTTTTTCATATATATCACGCATTATATAGTATAAAAAAATAAAAATACTATTTAACATAATCGGATTTCTCACTCCTATAAGAAGTTCTGGAATTGCAGATAATTCAAACAAGAAAAGTGGTGTAAAAGCTCTTTTTTTACTTGGGAATGTAGCCAAAAAAACACACAAACTATATTTCATAAAAGAAGCAATCGTGTAAAATATCCCAGGTAATTGACTATGAAACCCCGCATAATATTCTACATAACTTCTCCCTTGCATATATAACAGTTTTTCTCCTTCTTGCACTAAGAAAAAACACATTGTTATATAAAAAGCAAGCATTGAAACAACTTGTAAATTATTTCGAAATTGTATTTTTTTCTGATTTTTTTCCTGATTATTATCATTATTCCTTTCAACTTTTTGATAAATATGCTCTCCTATAACTGCTCCTATATATATAAACAACATGGACAATAGAATAACATTTATTGAAAAGTATATATTTTCAGGTGCTTGCCCAGATTCTAACCACCATTTTTCACCTCTAAGCATTCCTATAAATGGTCTAGAAATCAAAAATGTAAAAATAGTAATGTGGAGTATTAAAAATATAACCCTATCTTTCGTGTTTTCAAAAACATAAATTATATTATGAATCAACAGAAATATCATACTTGTACACAAAACATTAAAATTCTTTATAGAATATCCAATAATTACTGACACACCACTTATTATCAAACACAACAAGCGTGTAATTTCTTTTTTTGAAAATTTGAATACAATATTTGTCTTTTTCATTTTTATATCCATTCCTTTCGCTTTGCTCAGGCACAAAACGTTATGAAAACAGTTTTCTACCCGGCTTTTTTTCTTTATAATTCTTTTTGTAGGGAACTCGGTATACTACAAATCACGGGGAGGTGAGTAGGCTGTTCCTCTTCTGGAATGACTGTATTTTTATATGTGTAGTTCGCCTTTTCAAGCACAAATAAGCGTGACACCAAGCACGTAATCTTATCTTTGTATAAACTACTTCGTTTATGGCTTAGGCGTTCAGTCAATGCCGTCTCTCCCTATAATCTTTAGTGAACCTTTTGGTTCTGAAAGGAGTCCCTATGGCTTTAAAAATCGTGTACAAAATTTGTTGTGGTATCGATGTCCACAAAAACTTTGTAGTGGCTTGCCTTGCTTAAAAGGAGAAGACAAGGCGTTACCACTTATGAGCGCCATCACTTTTCAACCTACACGAAAGGACTGAAACAGTTGCTCAAATGGCTGCTCGACCGTAATTGCAAGGATGTCTGTATGGAATCTACAGGTAAATATTGGATTCCCGTTTACAATGTCTTAGAACACGACTGTTCCATTGTCCTTGCTCATCCGAAATATGTTAAGGCTATCCGTGGTAAAAAAACTGACAAGAAAGATGCGAAATGGATTGCTGACCTGTTTAAACATGATCTTGTTGCCGGTAGCTTTATGCCTCCTGCTGACATCCGTCAACTCCGTGACCTTATGCGTTACCGTTTCAAACTGACCTGCTTTAAGTCCAGCGAAAAGAATCGTTACCAGAATTGTCTCACGGTTTCCAACATCCAGTTGGGGAACGTTGTCTCGGACACTTTTGGTAAGAGTTCTCAAAAGATTATTGCTAAAATCCTTGAAAATCCTGATGATACTTCTTTTGATATCGGATCTTTAATCCATGGTTCCATGAAAGATAAACTTCCTGAACTGGAACTCGCCATTGACGGATATATCACTCCGGAACAGGCTGCTAAATTAAAGATCATTAAAGAACATTTTGATAACCTTGAAGCCCGGAAAGCAGAGTTAGAAGAACTCATTCTTGCGCTCGCCAATCCCTATCAGCAGGAAATTTCCATTATCCTAACCGCTCCAGGTTTTAAGAACACCTTTACTGCTATCGGTATCATCTCCGAAATCGGAACAAACATGGAGGCTTTCCCTTCGGCGAAACACTTATGTTCATGGGCTGGTCTTACTCCAACCAACAATGAAAGTGCAGGGAAGAAAAAATCTGTCCGGGTTTCCAAGGCCGGATGCTATATCAAACCACTTCTTGTACAGTGTGCAAACGCTGCGATCAAGAGCAAAAAGCATCCTGAAATTCGTGACCGCTACCTCCGTATCAAAAAGCGTCGCGGTCATAAGAAGGCAATCATTGCTATTGCAAGAATGCTTCTTACAGCATTATACCACATGCTCAAAAATGGTGAGAATTATAATTCAGATTTATACCAAAAATCTGATATTCTTCCGACAACCCGTGAAATCACGGTTGAGCAGGCTATTTTAATGGCTCAGTTTCAAGGTTTCCGCATCAAGTCAGCAACGGAATAACCTGTAACTTTGTCTACATATTCAATTTTCAAAGCAGCCACCGTAAGATGGCTTTGTTGTGATACGATTAAGGTAATGGATAACCTCTACTTTTCATTTTCAATCTTCTCTCCATTTATTATATTTTAACAACTATACTGCTTATATACCGAAAGTACTGTTAACATAATCATTTTATCCTGCATTCTTCCTGTTTTCTGTATTTCTTCAATATATCCCTTTATCTCCAAATCCTCTACATATTTTAAGGTTTTTTGATAATATTCATCTACAAATTTTCTTATGTTTTGATTTTTTTCATACCAATACTCAAAAGGATTCATTGTTCCTTTATAATTCCATTCTGAACGATAAAAAACTTTCTTCTGAATTGGCAACAAAAATTTTAAAAGTAATATGTTCCACATTACTCGTAGTTTAAGTTTTAATTTAGCACTATTCGGTTTACACATAGTTCCTGCATAGGTATATTCCAATGCTTCTGGATATTTTTTATTCAACCACTTCATATATATTTTTCCAGTTATACGTTGTTCTAGAGGAATCGAAAACATTAAATTCAAAAAATCTATATCGGCAAAAGGTGAATAAGTTTCTATGTATTTTTGCCTAATCAAATGTGTACTCATCCCCGCTAAAATCCCTCGCGTATAAAATTTAAACATTTCATCGTTTTCATATTGTTTTAAGCAGGAATCATCAATATTTATTTTTAATAACTTACTAACTCGGTACTTATCATCAATCATAGGCTCTCTTAAGACAGGTTGTTCATTAAAACTTCCCTCGTATACATCTCCCAAAATTCCTGTATGCTCTATACCAAAATAAGTTTTGTCTAAGACTTTCAAAAAGTCTCGCCCCCCTGTTATTCCGGCGAAATAGCAAAGCCCAAAATTTTCTTTTACCAAATCGTCTACCTCATAGATAAACTTTGCATTATCCAGTGCCTTAAAAATATAATCGTTTCCTAACTCCCTAACTAACTTTTCAGCAATCTTTCGTTCATATGCATTCATTTGGCTATAACAAATGTTCGTAATTTCTTTATACCCTAATGCTTTTGCTACAAAACTAATTGTTCTTGCATCCATTCCCCCACTAATATCTATTAACGAGCGATATCCATACTCTTTATCCTTATCCAATTCTCGTTTTAAAGCCCTCTGAAAAGTCTTATCAATCAACTCAATTAACTCTTCTTCTGTTTTTTGCAATAAATTTTTATTGCTAAATCTGAAATAAACCACTTCACTCATTTGCCATTGATTTTTATATAAATAATTTCCTGGAAATATACGTTTTATTTCTTTTACACAAGTTCTATTATCTATCATATAGCCAAAATACAAAAGATTTTTTATTCCGTCTTTATCTATAGAGTATTTTAATTTCTTGTATTTAAACACTTCAATAAGTCGATTGAAATCCGTGGAAACAAAAAACTCATCTTTTTCATTGTTATAAAAAACGGCTCTTTCTCCTAATTGATCTACAAATACATTGACCTCTTGAGATATTTTATCTATTACTACTCCATTAAAACTCCCTCGCAGTAAATTTACAAACTCCAATCTGCCTGTTTTATATAAATCAATTATTGTTAAGCTCCAATTATTTTGTTGACAATTTTTTAGAATTTCTTTCTTATTAAAAATAACTCCGTCCAATAAAATAAAAAAATCCTGAGTATCTACAATTACTTTATCTTCAACGAATCTGTTCCCTTTATCAAACCAATAGAAATACTCTGTTCCTGAAATCTTTTTTCCTTCATTCCCTATTTTTTCGTTTCCAATCCACCATTCACTCATACCTTTTCCTCTTGTGTCTGTTTTAAACTTCTCTATTTATTTTCTTGCTCCACCTAGGCATTCTTATTAATCCAACCACTGTCCCTACTCCATATGAAATATGAAGTGAAATAAATATAAATGGTAATAATAAGTAATATACATATTTTTTCTTTTCTTTTAATACCGCAAGCACAGACATACTAATGTTTACCATTCCATATAATAAGATAAGTACTATGAAAGGGCTCATCTTACCTAGTGCAACCATTATTAAAGAAAACATCAATGCTATAACAAAACTTAACGGAACAAAATGATAAATAGAAAAACATCTCGGACAAATCCCAACTGTAAGACCTATCCAATATCCATTTCCATATTTTTGCTTAATCATACCTCGCCATGTATTTCTCGTATGTTGATAAGATATAATTTTAGGATTATAACATATTTTGTACCCAGCTTTTAGAATTCTATAATGCATTTCATTGTCTTCTGTCCTACCTAAATTCTCATTAAATAGTCCTGCTTTTTCAAAAACTTCTCTTCTATATGCTCCATGGAATACAGATTTAACATATGTTTTATGATGGCTTCTCCTATACGTCGCAATACTGCTTCCAAACATAGACTTTTCCGCAAGCAGAAGAGTATGTTTCCAAGGTGAATCATCCTCTGCAATATTAGGTCTTGGACCGCCCGAAACATCTTCTCCACTTTCAATACATTGTACATTTTTAGATACAAATTCTCGTGGAATCATAGTGTGTGCATCAATTCTAATAATAATATCTTCTGAGGAATTTTTAATGGCAATATTCCAGCCAGCTGCTTGTTTTTTCTTTGGATTATCAAATACCTTTACCCTCAAAAAGCCATTTTCTTCTTCTGCAAATTTTTCCATTAACACCCTCGTCCTATCTGAAGACATCGAATTTACCAATATAACTTCCATTTTATTATGTGGATAGTCTTGATTTTTTATATCTGAAAATAATGAAGTCAATGTCTTTTCTTCATTATATGCAATAATACACACTGAAACTGTCATTTTACTCTCCTCTAGTCCCTAAATCTATTTACACTCACTTGTAGTATAGCATATTTAATTTAATCAAATATTAATATTTTCTAAATATTCCCATACTCTCTGTTTATTTTTTTTGATTAAACAATATAGCATATCCTGTATAATAGCTAAAACTCATAATATATAAAAAAGGCAAATTAAGACTTGTCACAAGTGACATCAACAGAAAAACTACACTATTATACAATATAAAATTATAATATTTTCTTTTTTGGTAAACTCCACAAATTGTTTTTAAAAAAGCCACAGCACATAGACCAAAGAAAAGAACTCCTCCAAAAATCCCTTGATCATATGTAAATTGCAAAAAATTGTTATGTGCATTAGCTCCAACATCACCATTCCTATCTGTGACGATATGTTCTCTGCTAGGATGTCCAAAAACATTCACAGATTCTATTACTTTTTTCCAAATTCCTATTCTTCCTGACGAATAATTTTCTGCTCCACCCGCATGTTTATCTTTTCCTTCGATTCTTTCAACATAACCTTCAACTACATCATCAATTTTTGCCTCTTGTTGTTTTTGAGACGTGTGCATTGTAGAATTAATCTGGAGCATTCCATATGTAAATCCGCAACTCAAAATACTGATTGCTGCAACAATGGTTAGAATTTTTTTCCATTCTGCAGAGTTAAAGAATTTTTGCCAAACAAGCCAAACTAAGCCCACTGTAACAGCAGCTAACGTCGTAGTCCTACTTCTCGTGTAGAATACTGTTGATATCATAACTGCCATGAATATAAGCAATACGAACTTTTCTTTTTTACTTGTTGTTATCAAATTATATTTATACAATATCAAAGGTAACACCGCACAAATGTATTGTCCCACTGCATTAGCGTTTCCTGCTAATCCTCCAAATGCTTCCGAAGTTATCGGCACTATAATTAAGGATGCAATAATAAATCCCATAACAGGATACACAAATCCTCTATACAAGGAAATTAACAGAGTATCATAATCTCCTCGACTTGACCAAACGATAAAAAGCATAGGAAATAAAATTAACCACACACATGCCAACGGCAAATATTCTATTGAAGTCACAAATCCAGATAACATTCGAATACAGCCAAATATCATCCATAATCCTACAATCTTCTTATCCCATACTGGTTTTCTTAATTTCCCATCAATAGAAAAAAAGATGATAAGAACTAAAATAATACTTCCTATTACGCATTTAATCAAAAGGTGAACACTGACTGATGTACAACTATAAAACAATGCACAAATTGTTATCATAGCAAATAGAATTGGCAAAATTTGGTTTTTTACCTTTGATGAAATACAATTTGCCTTTATTTCTAATACTGAAACAACTTTATACAATACTGTCTCATATACTCTTATCATATACTCTCCTCTCTATTCTTCAATTCAGATTTAGAATCTCATCATAAAAATCATTGTAATTTTTTTCTGCATCAAAATATTTTCTACTCGTTTCGTATGCGTTCTCATTGATTTTTTCTTTATGTTTCACATCTAAAAAATAAATTTTTTTAATCGCATTTACAAGCTGCTCATTTGAAAAATCACTCGATAATAAAACTCCATTTGTACCATCTATTACAATTTCCGGAGTTCCTCCAACTTCTGTTGCTATCGCAGGTATCCTATGAGCCATTGCTTCCATAATAGAAACCGGCAACCCTTCTGTTGTACTGAGATTCACAAACAAATCTACATTTGTTGTCTCATAAAATCTTAACACTTCTTCATTTTTCACATTTCCTCTAAATTGAATTTTAATTGATGACAAATATTTGTGACAAAACTCTTTTAGTTCCTCTTCGCTTGAGCCGCTTCCAAAGCATGTCCATTGTATTTGTTTTGTAATCTCAGGATTTTCTTCCTGTATTATTTTTAATGCTTCTGCCAAACGAATAACCCTTTTTAGTGGAATAATATTCGAACATGTTACAATGTGAAATTTTTCTTTCTTTTTCTTATCTGAATTGGAAATTATCATAACTCCCAAATATTTTTTTTCGATTTTACAAGAAAACTGTTGATATTCTTTTTGCAAATATTTTTCCCCTTGTTCAGAGCAAGGATATACTTTTGATATATTTTCAAATATTCTTTTTCTAAACGGAAATTCTTCTCCGTTATTCCGTTCTTTGTACAAATCATATCCATGCGCTCTGCTCACAAAAATTCTTTTCCCTAACAAATCAAATCGCTTCAATAATCGATAAGCTAAATATACTGTATCTGAAAACCAATATGAATATATAATAAAATCTTCTTGTTGAAAAATCTCTCTTATTTTCAGAACTGCCTGATGCTCTTTTAACAATGTTTCTAAATGAAATGATAAACTTCTTCTTTTCTCAAACATTGTTTTATGCTTTTTCAATTCTTCTCTCAGTTCTTTCGAAAATAAACTCGGAATTAATTTTATATAAAAACAAATTTTTTTATATTTAGACCAATCACATAATGGAATTACCTTAACATTTTTAGGCACTATTCTCTCTTTTTCCTTTAAATTTGCCCTATAAACTAAAATAATGATTTCTTCAAATTTTTTAGCTGCAACTTGAATCTCGCTTTCGATAAAAGATTCTCCAGAACCATAGGGAAAATTTTTAGTAATCATAAACAATCGTTTTGCCATTTATGACATCCTCTTCCTGACTTCACTACAAATTTTTTCAAAATCTTCATCTTTCATATATGGATGCATCGGAAGAGACAAGACTGTTTTACATAATTTTTCTGTAATCGGACACTCCACATATTCTTTATTTCCTGCAAAAGCCTGTTGTTTGTGCATCGGTTTTGGATAATAAACCATTGTTGGAATTCCTTGGTCTTTTAAATATGCTTGTAATGCATCTCTTTCTTCTTCTGAATCCAATTGCAGTGTGTATTGAGCCCAGCTGGAATACATATCAGAAGGAACCACAGGTGTCTTCACAATGTCCTTTAATAATTCTGTATATTGATCTGCAACTTTATTGACCGCATCTAATTCGTATTCTTTAAACGCTTTCAATTTCACTTGCAAAATAGCTGCCTGAATCGTGTCCAATCTTGAGTTCCATCCAATACGAACATTATCATATTTGAAAGAGCCCTTTCCATGTACACGAATTGATTTTAAATACTCTGCCACCTCATCATCATTTGTAAAGATAGCACCACCATCACCGTAGCATCCTAGTGGTTTTGCCGGGAAAAATGATGTCGTTGCTGCATCACCAAAGCTGCACGCTCTTCTTTCACCGATCATTCCACCAAATCCTTGTGCTCCATCTTCTAATAAAAGCAAATCATATTTTTTCGCTAACGCCTCCAATGTTACGTAATCTGCCGGTTGTCCAAATAAATCAACTGCAATAATTGCTCTCGGTGTTAACTTTCCTTCTTCAATTACCGCTTTGATTGCTTTTTCTAATGATTCTGCATCTGCATTAAATGTATCTTGGCACACATCATAAAATACAGGTGTTGCGCCTTCAAAAGACACCACCTCCCCGGAAGCGAAAAAGGTAAAATCAGGAACAAAGACAGCATCTCCTTCTTTGATATTCCACGCCATCATCATCATAGTCAGTGCATCTGTTCCATTTCCACATGTAATACAGTGTTTCACACCGACATACTCTGCCAATTCTGTCTCTAAATCACTTACCTGTTTTCCGCTAATAAAATTACAATCAGATGCCACTTGTGTCATTGCCGCATCAATATCACTCTTTAATGCTTCATACTGTGCTTTCAAATCTCTAAACTGCATATTCTACTTCCCTTCTGTCACTTCGTAAAGTTTTTCATCATTTGTTTCATATTTTCTTCCACACTTTGAGCATGTTGTATTTTCATGCAATACCTCTCCGCATTCACAAACCCATCCAATTTGTTTTGCCGGTACTCCTGCCATCAATGCATAGTCTGGAACATCTTTTGTAACAACTGCTCCTGCCGCGATCATCGCCCACTTTCCAATTGTATGTCCACATACAATTGTCGCATTTGCCCCTACTGTTGCTCCTTCTTTTAACAACGTTTTTTTATATCCAACGCTTCCTTTCGGATACTTGGCTCTCGGAGTCAGATCATTGGTAAATACCATTGATGGTCCACAAAATACATAGTCTTCCAATTCAACTCCTTCATAGATTGCGACGTTGTTTTGAACCTTTACTCCATTTCCGATTTTTACATTATTGGATACATTCACATTTTGACCAAAGGAGCAGTTATTACCAATAACTGCTCCACTTTGAATGTGTGAAAAATGCCAAATTTTTGTACCCTGTCCAATTTTTACGTTCTCATCAACATAACTGCTCTCATGTACAAAATATTCACTCATTTTAAAACTCTCCTGTCATATCTACACTTGCGAATTTATCTAATGGTAATTTTACCGCTTTTCCTTCTTTCTGACTCTTATAAATAGCCAACACAAGTTCCAATGCATTTCTTCCTGCATATGCATCTACATATGGTGCTCTGTCATTTTCAATCGCATCGATCACATCTGCATAAAGACTTGTATGTCCGTTTCCATATACATTGCTTGTTGCTTCCTCCAAGCCTTTGTTTGCCTGATCTTCTTCTGTCTCATCTGCAAAATTCCATACATCAATATTATTTGTTGATTTCCCACCTAATTTTACAGTTCCTGTCTCTCCAAACAGATATAATGTCTCCTCTAAATTTTGAGGATACACATTCGTTGTTCCTTCAATTGTAGCAACTGCTCCATTTTTAAATTTTACAACTGCCATACCGATATCTTCTGCCTCTAAATAGTCATGGAACTGCTGTTTTGTCACGCCATATACTTCGTCAATCTCATTTCCCAGCATCCAGCGAAGCAAGTCAATTCCGTGAATACACTGATTCATAAGCGCTCCACCGTCCTGAGCCCATGTTCCTCTCCATGGCGCCTGTGTATAATAATTTTCGTTTCTGTTCCAACGCACATGAATAGAACCATGAGATAACTTTCCAAATCTTCCTGCTTCTAACGCTTTTCGCATTTCCTGAACTGCAATATTAAAACGATTCTGATGACATGCAGATACCTTAACACCTTTCTCTTCAGAAAGTTTAATAATCTTATCCGCATCTTCAATGCTCATTGCCATAGGTTTTTCAATAATCACATTGATATTATGCTCAATACAATATAAAGCGATTTCTGCATGAAGGCCACTCTCTGTAGCAATTCCCACAAGATCAAGTTCATTTTCTTCCACTAACTTTTTATAGTCTGTATATCGTTTGATACTTGTATCATTTTGCAAATCATGCTTCGCTAATACCTCTTCCATATGTTCCGGTACAACATCACACACTGCTACAAACTCTAACTTGTTGTTGATAACTGCTTTTACATGATTTGTGGAAATACGTCCACATCCAATAAGTGCATATTTCATAATATTAGTTCTCCTTTTTTAAACTTTTCACTTTGTACAATAAAGCCGGCATTGAAATTACAACTGATATCATAACAACTAATACCGTTGCAAGTGCAGCTCCTTCTGATCCCATACGCTGAATTAAAAAGATATCCAAAAAGATATTTGCCGTACCTGCCAATACACTGACAATTAAATTCACCTTGACATTTTTCAACATCGCTAATATGTTCCCTGCTGGAATTCTAAATGTGCCCGAAAGGAAATAATTAAATGCTAGGATTCTAAAAGATGCCAGGCTATCCATATATTCTGCTCCCCACAATAACTTAATAATCCATGGAGCCAATATAATCAAACCAAGAGAAATGGCACCGTTCACTGCTGCTAACACTTTAAAAAGTACAATCATCTTTTCTTTAAGCCAGTTATAATTCAAATTGTTCTCTGCAAAATACGGATATATAAATGTTATAATCCCTAATGGTATAAAAGTCAATGCTGATGGAATTAATGTAGCCGCCTTATAAGATGCAATTACCTGAGAATCCTGTATATACACTCCTATTAGATAAACATCCAGTAAGTACAAAATCTGTGACAAAGCATTGCTCATACAGCAGATAATAGAATACTTGATAATTCCCACTTTTTGTTTTACATTTAACTGTTCACTCTTATATGATATGATCTCTTTATAGTTACAAAAAATAACTCCTTGAACAATACTAATCATATAGGCAATATATCTCCCTATAATAACTCCCGAAATTCCGAACAGAAATGCACCTGCACAAGAACTAACAAAATATGTAACTGTATTGATATTCAGCATTAAAGCGTATTTCTTGTTTTCTTTTCTACATCGCAAAATTGTGCACAAATAGTTAAATACATAATCTAACAAAGGCACTAGACACATTAATAAGATATATTTTTGGGTTCCACCAATAGCAACTGGAACCCATTTCACATAAAGAAATACTAAAAGTGCCAAAATTCCGTTGATTATCAAACCAAAATTCATTCCATATTTAAAGTATAGTTTTTTTTCTTCCTCCGACCGATTTTCAGATCCATACTGCAATACTCCACTAAGCATGCCCAAACCACTAACTAAAAGGAAAAAACTGATAATATTATTTGCATATCCAAATATCCCGTACTCGGACTTTGTTAAAAATCGAACTATAAAAATATTGGTAAAAAAAGATAATACTTTGTTTACAACATTGGTACCTAATATATGTACTGCACCTTTATCTATAATCCATCTTATCTTACTCATTAATTCTTGCTTTTTACTTGACATATATTTTTTTTACTCCTGCTATTGCTGTTAATACTAACATTTTATCTATAGCATTTGAATGCTCGAACATGTTCTTTATCTGACTTATGTCATTGTTTTCCAATTGCATAAGATATTCTTCGTTTTCCCTGTAGTAAGTATTTAAAAACTCTCTTATTTTTTCATCTTGACTATACCAATATTCAAACGGATTCATTGTATCTGTATACTGCTTTTTCATAACATACTTTTCAATGATATGCTTTATCTTTACTCCAATCAATTTAATCTTACTTCTTATCTGCCAGCACTTTGTCATTTTTACTCTTGTTTTCTCCCAAACAAAATGCAAAGCATCTGGGTATTTTTTTTCAATCCATTTCAAATAAAGATTGTGATTTTTTCTTAATTCAAACGGAATTGTAAGACACATATCCATAAAGTCAATATCC
>OBAB01001070.1_pt1 | contig 12865 bp, 9 predicted proteins | sample 1516501 | NCBI WGS metagenome assembly OBAB01 (sample SAMEA2579906, study PRJEB22360) | human gut metagenome
GTAAAGCCGTTATTTTACTCTTATTTGGCTTTGTGAAGAAGATAGTATATATTTACCCTTATTTCACTTTGTCATTTAAGCTAAACAATAAAAACTACTATAAGTAAAATATGTGTAAGGAGGAAACACAGTATGGCGGTATTTATGACAGAGGATAAGACAAATTTGATTTTGGATTGTAAATGTGGTTGTGATGATGCAATAAAGTTTAAGGTTGATTTAGAAGATGCGGACGCTGATATAATTATGTTTGCAACTTTATTAACAAGCAAGTTTTATTCTAAACAAGAAAACTTTATAAGAAGATTTGCAGACAAGGTAAAAAGAATATGGGGAGTGATAAGAAATAAGGATTATTGCTACGGTGAAGTTGTCCTAACAAAAGAAGATTTCAGAGCATTAAAAAAGTACATAAACCAATTTGATGTTTAATACAAAAAAGCGACTATCAAGTCGCTTTTTATATATTTGAGTGCTTTTTCTTAAATTGTTCGGGTGACATATCGGTGTATTTTTTAAACACACGATAAAAAGTGGTGTAGTCACTAAAACCGCATTGATAAAAAATGTCCATTGCATTTTCGCCAGCAAGCAACAGATTTTTTGCCATCATAACGCGGCGCATATTTATATAAACGGATATTGTAAGACCTGTTTCGCTTTTGAAAAGACGGCTGATATATGACTTATTTAAAAACATATGTTCCGCAATATCATCAATATTCAAATTGTGTGTGAAATTTTGTTCAATGTAGTTTTGGATTTCTTTGATATGCTTGTTTTTAGAGGAAGTGTCGTTTACAAGAAATTCTTTTTTAAGAATTTCACTAAGCTTAACGACAAGTTGTGCGGCATATGTGGAAACCATAAAATTAGTATCATCTGTTGGATTTGCCGAGTAATGTTCAACGCCTTTGAAAATATCTCCGAGATTGTATTTATTGAATATTTCGGACGGTATTCTGTTGTTCGTTCCGAATTTTCGGGCATTTAAAGTGTCTAAAATATGAGGATTCATTGATGAAACAAAGCTGCTGTGTATCTGCAAAAACTGACGATGATAAACGCTGTTTTTCGGAAAAGTAATAAAGTGAAATTCGTTTGGATTGGTGATTAATAAATCGCCCGAAGAAATTTTGTATTCCGTTCCTTCAACGTTGTAAAGCGCATTGCCCTCAATCAGTTGCAAAAATTCATAATATATGTGCATATGATTGCCGAGAATTGGTCCTTCGGACATACCTGTTCTGTAAGTATATGTATAAGATTTGTCATACATAACACGTCGTATCGTCTTTTCCAATCAAACTCACCTCAAAATAATTTTAGCATAATTTTTGTGTGCGGTCAATTCAAAAATAAGTTGCGTTTGTATGAAAATGTGATATAATAAATGTTAAGCAAGATTTGTAAGATTTGAGCTGAATTAAAGCAAAATATATGTGGCTCAAATTCTGTTTTGAGTATATAATAAGAATATAAAATAATACTGTGAGGTAATGGTAATGAAAAAGTTTATGGACGATAATTTTATGTTGAATAATGAAACGGCGGCAAAGCTGTTTAATGACTATGCAAAGGATATGCCGATTTTTGATTATCACTGTCATTTAAGCCCTAAAATGATGTATGAGGACAAGCCGTTTGAAAATATTACTCAGATTTTCTTGGGCGGTGACCATTATAAGTGGAGATATATGCGTTCAAACGGTATTGACGAGAGTTACATAACCGGTGACAAGAGCGACTATGATAAATTTAAAGCGTTTTGTGGCTGTTTGCAGTATGCTATAGGCAATCCACTTTATCATTGGACACACCTTGAATTAAAGAGATATTTTAATGTTGATGAAGTTGTTACGGCGGAAAATTGCGATACAATATGGGAAAAGTGCAACAAGGTTATAAAAGAAACAAAAATGAGCCCGTCAACACTTATAAATCAATCAAATGTTGCGGTACTTTGCACAACCGATGACCCTATTGATTCGCTTGAATATCACAAATTAATTGCCGAAAAGGGACATATAAAAGCAAAAGTTTTACCTGCGTTTAGACCTGACAGATTAATAAATATCGAAAAGACCGATTTTACGGATTATATCAAAGCGCTTGGAAATATATGCGGTATGAACATAAAAAATTATGACGAACTTATAACTGCAGTCAATGAAAGAATTGATTATTTTCATAATGCAGGTTGTCGTATAAGCGACCATGCTCTTGACGGTGTACCGTTTAACAGAGATTATAGCGCAGACGATATTTTTGCAAAGAAAATGAACGGTGAAAATTTAAGTGACGATGAAATAAATGCATTTAAGTGCGAAACACTTATAAGACTTGCGAAAAGAGTACAGTGAACTTGATTGGGCAATGCAGTTACATATCGGTGCTTTGAGAAACAATAATTCTGCTATGTTCAAAAAACTCGGCGCAGATGTCGGTTTTGACTCAATCGCAGATTACGAAATTGCGGCAGACCTTTCGGCTTTGCTTGACGAAATGGAATGTAACGACGGACTGCCGAAAACGATTCTTTATACATTAAATCCAAAGGATAATTATGTTCTTGCAACAATGCTCGGTAACTTCCAATCAGCCGAAACGGCAGGAAAAATGCAGTTTGGCTCGGCATGGTGGTTTAATGACCAACGTGACGGAATGGTTGAACAAATGAAAGCACTTGCGAATTTGGGTGCATTGAATAAGTTTGTAGGTATGCTTACTGATTCGAGAAGTTTTCTTTCATACACACGTCACGAATATTTCAGACGTATTCTTTGCAATATGCTTGGTGAGTGGGTTGAAAACGGCGAATTCCCGGATGATTTTGATACACTCGGAAAAATAGTTAAGGATATTTGCTTTAACAATGCAAAAAGATATTTTAATGTAGAAATGTAATTGTAAACAGATAAAATCGTTATTACGATTTTGTCTGTTTTTTTTGTTGCATATAGTTATTAATTTAACGGTCTTTAACTATTAAAAAGTATTGAAAATGTAATAAATATGTGATATAATTATAGTAAATTGATATTACTATAATTAAGTGAGGGAAGAGTATGAGAACCTTTAATACAACAAACATTCCTATGACTGACAGAATTAAAAAGCTAAAGGAAGAATTGTATCGCAAAATGCCTGAAATCGAAGTAGACAGAGCGGTACTTATTACGGAAAGTTATCAGCAGACTGAACAACTTCCGACTGTAAAGAGAAGAGCTTTGGCTTTTGAACATATACTTAACAATATTCCTATTACAATCAGAGATAACGAACTTATTGTCGGAAGTTCGACAAAAGCACCGAGGAGCTGTCAGGTGTTCCCTGAGTTTTCGTATGAATGGCTTGAAAGCGAGCTTGATACTATCGAATTTCGTGAGGCAGATCCATTCCATATTTCAGAGGAAAACAAGGCTGTACTTAGAAAGATTTTTCCTTATTGGAAGAACAAGACAAACAGCGATTTAGCACTTTCATATATGGCGCCTGAGGCTGCTGCGGCGATTGAACACAACATTTTCACACCGGGTAACTATTTCTATAACGGTATCGGACACGTTACAGTTGACTACGGTAAAGTTATGAGAATAGGTTACAAGGGGATTATTGCGGAAGTTCAGGAAGAATTGAATAAGTGCAACGTGTATGATGCTGATTATGCTAAAAGACACGAATTTCTTGAATCAATTATAATTTCATGTAATGCGGTTATAAATTATGCAAGACGTTACGCAAATCTTGCTTATGAAATGGCTCAAAAGTGTACAAATCCGACAAGAAAACAAGAATTGCTTGTAATTGCAAACAACTGTGCAAACGTGCCTGAAAATCCTGCAAGAAACTTCTATGAGGCTTGTCAGACATTTTGGTTTATACAGATGTTACTTCAAATTGAATCAAGCGGTCACTCAATTTCTGCCGGACGTTTTGACCAATATTTGTATCCGTATTATAAGAACAGCATTGACAACGGTTCGCTTACACGCGAATTTGCACAGGAAATACTTGACTGTATTTGGGTTAAGTTTAACGACCTTAATAAAGCAAGGGATGAGGCATCGTCATACGGCTTTGCCGGATACAGCTTGTTCCAAAATTTAACGGCGGGCGGACAAAATGCTGAAGGAATTGACGCAACAAATGACTTGTCATTCCTATGTATTCAAGCGTCAATGCACACTCAATTACCTGCTCCGTCATTCTCTGTCAGAATATGGAATGGTACGCCGAATGAATTTTTGATTAAATGCGCAGAGCTTACAAGAACAGGTGTAGGCTTGCCTGCGTACTACAACGATGAAGTCATCATTCCTGCACTTATGAGCAGAGGTGTTACTCTTGCAGATGCAAGGGAATACGGCATTATCGGTTGTGTTGAACCGCAGAAACCGTTTAAGACAGACGGTTGGCATGACGCGGCATTCTTTAATATGTGTCGTCCGCTTGAACTTGTGTTCTCAAACGGTGTTGATAAGGGTGCTCAAATCAGTATCAAGACAGGTAATGTTGAAGATATGACGACATTTGAAGAATTCTACAACGCATATAAAGCACAGGAAACTTATATGATTGGTCTTATGGTTAATGCTATTAATGCGATAGATACCGCACATTCGGAAAGAGTTCCTCTACCGTTCCTGTCATGTATGGTAGAAGATTGTGTTAAAGAGGGTAAGACTGTACAAGAGGGCGGTGCTCATTATAACTTCACAGGTCCGCAAGGCTTCGGTATTGCGAATATGGCAGACGGACTTTGGGCAGTTAAGACTCTTGTATTTGATGAAAAGAAAGTCACAATGGCGGAACTTAAAGACACACTTATCCATAATTACGGACAAGGTTTAAGTCCTAAGGCGGCTAAAAATGCGACTCAAGAAGTTGTTATAAATCTTGCTAAAGCAGGCAAGAGCGTTAATGAAAGCCAAGTTGCCGATATTTGCAGAATGTTCCTTACAGGTGAACAGGATCCGACAAAGAGAAAGCGTTATGAAGAAATACTTGATATGATAAATGAACTTCCGAAGTACGGAAACGACATTGAAGAAATTGACATGTTAGCCCGTGATGTGGCTAATATATACGCAAAAGAACTTGAAAAACATAAAAATCCTCGCGGAGGTATGTTCCAGGCAGGATTGTATCCTGTATCGGCTAACGTTCCTCTTGGTGAGCAGACAGGTGCGACACCTGACGGCAGACTTGCCAATACACCGATTGCGGACGGTGTAGGTCCAAGACAGGGCGCTGATACAAAAGGTCCTACAGCTGCGGCAAACTCAGTTGCAAAACTTGAACATGGCAGAGCATCAAACGGTACACTTTACAATCAGAAGTTCCACCCGTCGGCATTGAGCGGAAATGCAGGACTTCAGAACTTTGCGTCATACATAAGAGCATTCTTTGACCAAAAGGGAATGCATATGCAGTTTAATGTCGTAAGTAAGGAAACACTTCTTGACGCACAAAAACATCCGGAAAATTATAAATCACTTGTAGTTCGTGTCGCAGGTTACAGTGCTTTATTTACATCACTTTCAAAGGCACTTCAGGACGATATTATCAGCAGAACAGAACAAGCATTTAACGCATAAGGAATAATTAATATGGAAAATTATATGAAAGCGAAAGGCAGAATATTTGACATACAGAAATATTCTATCCACGACGGACCCGGAATACGAACAATCGTATTCCTAAAGGGTTGTGCTTTGCGTTGCAGATGGTGTTGTAATCCTGAATCACAGGAATTTGATATACAGACTATGATGTTTGAGGGCAAAGAAAAAGTTATGGGATATGATGTGACTGTTGAAGATGTCATGCCGGCTATTTTACAGGATACATTTTATTATAACCGCAGCGGCGGCGGCGTGACTTTGTCGGGCGGTGAGGCTCTGTTGCAACCGAATTTCGGACCGCATCTTTTGCACGCCTGTAAGGATTACGGTATAAATACTGCTATCGAAACAACGGGCTTTGCACGTTGGGAGTTTATAGAAAAGTATTTGCCGTATCTTGATTATGTGCTTATGGATATTAAGCATATGAACAGTGCAAAGCACAAGGAATTTACCACTCAGCCCAATGAACTTATTCACGAAAACGCAAAAAGAATTGCGGAGTCGGGAATGGTTGATTTGACAATAAGAGTGCCTGTTATACCGACATTTAACGCAACACCAGAAGAAATTTATGACATTGCAATGTTTGCTGCAAGTTTGAAAGGCGTTAAGAAACTTCATTTACTTCCATACCACAGACTCGGACAAGGCAAATATGACGGATTGGGTAGGGAATACAAACTTGACGGAATTGATTTAATTCCTAACGAGTATATGCAAGAACTTCTTGAAGTTGCTAAAAAATCGGGACTTGAATGTCAGATAGGCGGTTAAAATGAAAATTGAAATAATGAATGAAAATCACAGAGATAAAGTGCTTGAATTATCAAAAGCATTTTATTGCAGTGATGCACTTGATCACGAAGTGCCTATGAATATTATCGAAACAAATATTGATGCGGCAATAAGCGGAGATAAAGGCTTAATTGGTTTTGTATTTTGTGAAGATAATGAGGTTGTCGGATTTTCTTACGTGACGACTTATTATGAAACTGAAGTAGGCGGTATATGCGTACAGATTATTGATTTGTATGTAAATGAAAATGCTCGTGGAAAAGGTGTGGCGACACAGTATTTTAATTATTTATTCGACAAATACAGTGGTGCAAAGCGTTTCAGACTTGAAGTCGTTAAAGATAATGTAAAAGCAATATCGCTGTATAAGAAAATGGGATTTACAGATGTATCATACGGACAAATGAAAATTGATAAGATATAAAAAATAACGCTGTTTATCAGCGTTATTTTTTTGTATTCCTGTTCAGTAATGTTATAGCAATAAAAAATGGTTGGTTCAAAATGAACCAACCATTTATAATATTTAAAATTATTCGCCTTGAGCAAGCTTAACAAGATGTGCATACTTTTCTTCTGCATTCTTCTTAGCCTTTGCAAATAGTTCCTTAGCTCTTTCAGGGTTTGAACGAGCAAGTGAATTATAACGAACTTCACCCATGATGAAGTCTTCATAATCCATTGTAGGAGCTTTTGAGTCAAGCTGGAACGGATTTTTGCCGTCCAAAGCAAGTCTTGGGTCAAATCTGAATAAGTGCCAGTAACCTGCGTCAACGGCTTTCTTTTCTTCTGTTTGAGCAATACTCATACCGCCCTTGATACCATGATTGATACATGGAGCATAAGCGATGATTAGAGAAGGACCGTGGTAGCTTTCAGCCTCAAGCAGAGCCTTAAGAAGTTGAGCTTGGTTAGCACCTTGAGCAACTTGTGCAACGTATACATAACCGTAACTCATAGCGATAGCTGCAAGGTCTTTCTTCTTAACTTCCTTACCTGCGGCAGCAAATTGAGCAATAGCACCTGTCGGTGTAGCCTTTGATGACTGACCGCCTGTATTTGAATAAACTTCTGTATCGAATACAAGAATGTTTACATCTTCACCTGATGCAAGTACGTGGTCAACACCGCCGAAACCGATGTCATAAGCCCAACCGTCACCACCGAATATCCAGCAAGATTTCTTTGATAGGTATTCTTTATCGGCAAGTACGTCCTTAGCCTCTTTAGAATTGATATTAGCAATAGCCTTTAGAAGTTCGTCAGTAGCAACCTTGTTTGCGGCAGCGTCATTCTTTGTTTCAATGAACTTGTCAACAACAGGCTTAACATCTGCATTTTCTTCAGCTATCTTTTCAAGCTTAGCGATGTTTGTATTTCTCAATGTATCTTGAGCGATGAACATACCAAGACCGTATTCGGCGTTATCCTCAAATAATGAGTTAGCCCAAGCAGGACCGTGACCGTTTGCGTCTATTGTGTATGGTGTAGATGGTGAAGAACCACCCCAAATTGATGAACAACCTGTAGCATTTGCAATGTACATTCTGTCACCGAATAGCTGTGTAACAAGTTTTGCGTATGGTGTTTCACCACAACCTGCACAAGCACCTGAGAATTCAAGGTAAGGCTTTCTGAATTGGCTGCCTTTAACTGTTGAAATCTTGAACTTGTCAAGAACTTCCTGCTTTTCTGCAAGCTGAACAAGGTAATCATACTTTTCCTGTTCCTTAGCTGTTTCATCATCGAATGATGTCATAACAAGGGCAGGAGCTTTTTTGCCGGCGTTGTTTACAGGGCAAACATTAGCACAGCTTCCGCAACCTGTACAGTCATAAACTGAAATAGCCATAGCATAGTAATAGCCGTCAAGCTGCATTGCATTTTGGTATCTGATACCCTCAGGAGCATTGTCAAGTTCTTCTTTTGTAAGAATTACAGGACGGATACAAGCGTGAGGACATACATATGAACAGTTACCGCATTCGATACAAGTTTCGTTATTCCAAACAGGAACGTCGATAGCAATACCTCTCTTTTCAAATGCTGATGAACCAAGAGGAACTTCACCTGTCTGATAAGCCTCGAATGTAGAAACAGGTAATTGCATACCTCTGAATTGGTTGATAGGAACAAGTACATCGTTTACATAGTCGATTAGCTTGCCTTCACCGTCATACTTAACTGAAAGATCTTCGCTTTGAGCGTTCTTCCAGCTTTCAGGAACTTCAACCTTAACGATTTGCTGAGCACCGGCGTCAATAGCGTCGTGATTCATCTTAACGATTGCGTCACCCTTCTTTGAATATGATGCAGTTGCGGCGTCCTTCATATACTTAATAGCGTCTTCTTCAGGAAGAATCTTTGAAAGTTTAAAGAATGCTGATTGAAGAACAGTATTAATTCTGTTGCCAAGACCGATTTCTTTACCAATCTTAACACCGTCGATTGTATAGAATTGAATATTGTTGTCAGCGATATACTTCTTAACCTGACCAGGAAGATGTTCTTCAAGTTCTTCTGCATTCCATGAACAGTTAAGTAGGAATACACCGCCCGGCTTAACGTCCTCAACCATATTGTATTGTCTGATATATGATGCCTTGTGACAAGCAACAAAGTCAGCCTTGTTGATTAGATATGTTGAAGTAATCTTAGCATTACCGAAACGTAAGTGAGATACTGTAAGACCGCCTGACTTCTTAGAGTCATAGTCAAAGTAAGCTTGTACGTTCATATCTGTGTGGTCACCGATAATCTTAACAGAGTTCTTGTTAGCACCGACTGTACCGTCTGCACCAAGACCCCAGAACTTACAGCTTGTGATACCTGCCGGAGTTGTGTCAGGGTTTTCATCAAGAGAAAGTGATAGGTTAGTAACATCATCGTTGATACCGATTGTAAATCTCTTCTTTTCTGTGTTTTTGAATACGGCAATGATTTGAGCAGGAGTTGTATCCTTTGAACCAAGACCGTAACGACCTGTGTATACAGGAACATTAGCAAATTCTGTGTCACGAAGTGCCGCAACAACATCAAGATATAGAGGTTCACCGATTGAACCCGGTTCTTTTGTTCTGTCAAGAACAGAAATCTTCTTAACTGTTGAAGGAATGGCTGCAACCAAGTGCTTAACACTGAAAGGTCTGTAAAGTCTAACCTTAACAAGACCAACCTTGCGGCCGTTTGCGTTTAGGTAATCAACAGTTTCCGAGATTGTATCACAGACACTGCCCATAGCGATAATAACTTCATCAGCGTCTTCTGCACCGTAGTAGTTGAATAGCTTATAATCGCTGCCGATTTTTTCGTTTACTTTATTCATGTATTCTTCAACAACTTCAGGAATTGCATCGTAAGCCTTGTTAGAAGCCTCTTTAGCCTGGAAGAATACGTCAGGGTTTTGAGCTGTAACCTCTCTGAGCAGGATGTTCAGGATTTAGTGATTTACGTCTGAAGTCGTTTAGTGCATCCCAATCAAGCATATCTGCAAGATCTGCATAATCCCAACAAGCCACCTTTTGATATTCGTGAGAAGTTCTGAAACCGTCAAAGAAATGAATGAACGGAATTTTACCCTTTATTGTTGATAGGTGAGCAACTGCACCAAGGTCCATTGCTTCTTGCGGATTAGTTGACGCAAGCATAGCAAAACCTGTCTGACGACAAGCCATAACGTCCTGATGATCGCCGAATATTGAAAGTGCATGTGATGCCAAAGCTCTTGCCGATACGTTAAATACGCAAGGAAGTTGTTCACCTGCAATCTTGTACATATTAGGAATCATAAGTAAAAGACCTTGTGATGCTGTATAAGTTGTTGTAAGAGCACCTGCTGTAAGTGAACCGTGAACTGCACCTGCGGCACCGGCCTCAGACTGCATTTCAACCACTCTTACAGTACGTCCGAAAATGTTTTTCTGTCCGGCAGCTGACCATTTGTCGGTTACTTCTGCCATTGTAGATGATGGTGTGATAGGATAGATAGCAGCAACATCTGTAAACGCATATGATGCGTAAGCTGCTGCGTTGTTACCATCCATGGTTTTCATTTTTCTAGCCATCGGAATTAATTCCTCCTCTTTTTTCTCTTATTAAAGAGAGAAAACTCCCTTTAATGTGTATTAGTTATATATACATATATATATAATATCACTTTTGAAACTCAAAATCAAGGGCGGAACACAATATTTTGTGTTAAATATGAATATTTTTCTAAAAACAGGGGAGTATATAGATTTTAAAATAAAAAACCAAAGCATTTTTTATGCTTTGGTCATTTTCAAACGAAGTCTTTTTTCTTTTTCGATAAAACTGTTAAACAGATAATAGCATTTATCGGACATTTGCGTAAGTTTCTTTGTGGAAATATCTTTTCCGTTCTTTAAACGTTTTTTGACGGCACAATCAAAACGATATTTATAAAAGTCAACATACAGTGAAAAAAAGAAAAGATGTATTGAATTAAACAGTATTTTCATATAATACCTCCCGAAGTTAATAGTTATAGTATTTTCAAAATTAAATAAGTTAACCATGTAATATTTGCGTTGAAGTACAGAAATTGGCTTACCTATCGGAAGGTAAATGATTGTAATATTACTGTAATAAAGCAGTAATGGATGTGTAATTGAAAAAATAGATATAGGGTGCTATAATTAGAAATCAGTTAGTCAAACACAATATATTGTGGTTTGGAATGAGTGGGATACGATATTTGAGGGAGTAATTTAGTTATGAAAGTAGTAAAAAAGGACAATACAAAAGAGCCTTTTAACGTGCAAAAGGTCGTTATTGCGGTAAATAAATCAGCCTTTCGTGCATTGGTAAAATTTACGGATGAGGAGATTGACTTTATATGCCGTTTCGTTCAGGACGAAGCGAGAAAAATGGGCAAGGAAGAAATCGAAATTTCCGAAATGCACAACATTGTAGAGGGTGCGCTTGAAAGAGTTAATCCTAAAGTTGCTAAAAGTTATCGTGATTACAGAAATTACAAGCAGGACTTCGTACAAATGCTTGATGAGGTTTATAAAAAAAGTCAGTCGATTATGTACATCGGTGACAAGGAAAATTCAAATACTGACAGTGCGCTTGTTTCGACAAAGAGAAGTCTTATATTCAATCAGCTTAACAAAGAGCTTTACAAGAAGTTTTTCCTTACAACAGAAGAACTTCAGGCGTGTCGTGACGGATATATTTACATACACGATATGTCGGCAAGACGTGATACAATGAACTGCTGTCTTTTTGATGTGCAAAGCGTTTTGCAGGGCGGTTTTGAAATGGGTAATCTTTGGTACAACGAACCGAAAACTCTTGACGTTGCATTTGATGTTATAGGCGATATTGTTTTGTCTGCGGCAAGTCAGCAGTACGGAGGCTTTACAGTTCCGTCGGCAGACCTTATTTTAGAGCCTTATGCGGAAAAGTCATATAAATATTATATAGAAAAATATAAGAATATCGGACTTGACGAAGAAAAATCAAAAGAAATCGCAATGCAAGATATTCAAAGAGATTTTGAACAGGGTTTCCAAGGTTGGGAATATAAATTCAATTCGGTATCATCAAGCCGCGGCGATTATCCGTTCATAACCGTTACTATCGGTACGGGTACCGGACGTTTCGCAAAGATGGCGTCAAAGACTATGCTTGAAGTAAGAAAGAACGGACAAGGCAAAAAAGGACACAAAAAGCCTGTTTTGTTCCCTAAAGTAGTGTTCTTGTATGATGAAAAACTTCACGGTGAGGGCGGTCCTTTGGAAGATGTTTTTGAGGCGGGAATTGACTGTTCTTCAAAGACAATGTACCCTGATTGGCTAAGCCTTTCGGGTGAGGGATATATTGCGTCAATGTATAAAAAATACGGTAAAATCGTTTCACCTATGGGCTGTCGTGCATTCTTGTCACCTTGGTACGAAAAGGGTGGTATGAAACCGGCTGATGAAAATGATGTGCCTGTATTTGTCGGAAGATTTAATATCGGTGCTGTGTCGCTTCATTTACCTATGATTTTGGCAAAGGCTCAACAGGAAAATAAACCGTTTTTTGACGTGCTTGATTATTACTTAAACCTAATCAGACAACTTCACTTGCGTACATATGACTATCTTGGCGAAATGCGTGCGTCTACAAATCCGCTTGCATATTGTGAGGGCGGTTTCTACGGCGGTCATCTTGGAATACATGATAAAATAAAGCCTATTTTAAAGACTGCAACAGCGTCATTCGGTATTACGGCGCTTAATGAATTGCAACAGCTTTATAATAAGCGTTCACTTGTCGAAGACGGTGAATTTGCAATCAGAACACTTGAGCATATTAATGAAAAAGTAAATCAATTCAAGGCTGAGGACGGAAAACTTTATGCCATATATGGTACACCTGCCGAGTCACTTTGCGGACTTCAGGTTACACAATTCAGAAAGAAGTACGGC
>OBAB01001075.1_pt1 | contig 12824 bp, 9 predicted proteins | sample 1516501 | NCBI WGS metagenome assembly OBAB01 (sample SAMEA2579906, study PRJEB22360) | human gut metagenome
ACAGGCTGATCTATAAAACGATTTAAGTAATTCCCCTTAGGAGCTAAACAAGTATAGAACCATACTTCATCACCTAAATTTTGCCGTGTTTTAAAGTAAGAAAGGTTATTTGCTAAAACGTCAAGTTGGGGTACCCAACAATCCATTTTACCCTCATAATTTTCTAAATATCCCCTTGTCTGAATTGCTTCTTGCGTTTTAAATGAAGGTGCATATTGCGCAACATAGTTGTACAAACTCACCCATGCCGCTGAATTTTGACTGCTATATGGCTCATCAACAATCGTTTGTTCCCAAATATCAAGCCATGTTTTCTGCGTACCCGTAATAGTTTTAGAGTCCAAGTGTTCCTGAAGCGCTGGCAAGAATTGAGAAAACCAGTTAGCAGCCTCATCAGATGCAATATCAACATTCTTACCAATTGCTGTACCATCCTCGTTACAGCCTATAATATATGCTAAATATGGTTTTTCCCAACTGGGTCTATACGCAAGTTGATTCCCCACAAGCCCCTTTATCCAGTTTTCCGAGAGCATAAAGCTGACAAATTGATCAAACTTTTCCCAATTAAAAGTGTAGGAGCCATCAGGGTTCAGTACCGTCCCTCCATCATAAAGAAGGTTTACAGTTGGAACAGTTAAATAGTTGTTTCTATTTCTTCTGCAACTATCCGCAAATTCCCCCATGAGATCCCACCACTTATCGCTGTACCTACAATAATCATTGCCAAAGTAGCGTTCAATCTGATCTTCTGCCTTGGGTTTATTATACCAGCCCGCTGTTGCCTGCCAGAAATAGAAGTTGAGTTCCGCATCTTTACCGTCTGGAACTTCTACATCGCAAACTTCAATTGAAATATTTACGGCAAGATTTCCTTTTGTCGTCTGCACAGTAGCAGTTCCATTATATGTACCTACTGTTTGCCCTTTGGGCACATAGAAAGTTATCCAAAGCGATTGTGCTGTATTGGCGGCCACCGCTATGCTTTGATTATTTAACAACCATTCTGGACAATAACCATCTCCCGGACGAATACTTGTTGTAATTCCCGAACTGCTTCGCGGAAGATATTCATAGCCAACCGGATTATAATAAATGTTAGCAGCCGGAATTGTTGCTTCTGATGACACTAAATCTGAAAAGGAAATCGAATTGATTGTAAACTCTTCTATTCCCTTTAAGACAATCTGTGTGGATTCATACTCATTTTGGGCCATTGTCAAACTGATTTCTTTTACTTCGTTCGGCGCGTCCGAACGAAATACATTCCGATATGAATCTACTATCCATACTTCAATCATATTTTCCTCCGCAAAAGCTCCAGTGGGAAAGGCTACTAAGAGCATCACAAATGTCAATACAAATGAAAGGCTCTTCTTCCACATCATATCGTTCCTCCTGTTTCGATTTCTAATATTGCATTCGCTTTCCGCAAGGTAGTTTGGAGTAAATTAATATCAATTTGAGAGAATGCTTTATCTGATTTTACAGCTATTGCGGCCGCAGTCCCTGCCGCCTCTGCAATCGGCATTGTGTTTACCATAACTCGGACAGCTCCTAAAGCCTCATGCGTGGCAGAAATACACCTTCCTGCTACAATCAAATTTTCAAGTCCATCACAGATTAGGCTACGATAGGGAATTGTATAGTATTCACCATCTGCGAAATGCGTCAAATCAAAGTCTTCTCCTGCCACTTGGTGGATATCAATCATATTGAAACCAATCGCAATGCGGTCTTCAAATTTTCTCTGAGTCAACAAATCTTCTTTTGTCAGCATGTAGCAACCTCTGAGCCTTCTTGTTTCTCGCACACCAATCTCAGTTGGCACATGACTAATATAACATTCTTCAAATCCAGGCACATATGCCTTCAGAAAATCATACATGACATACACTTGCTTACGTGTTGTCAACTCTGCTTGTGTTAAATCCTTTGCATTCACACCACATTTTCCCACGATATTTGTACCATTGACAAACACTTCGCAACATGAAAGGTCGTATGGCCGACCGAAGCGCGGTACTGGGCCTGTCGAGCCGGGGCGCGTAATAGGAATTGTGAATTTTCCGTCAGCTTTTGCTTTCGCAACAAGCTTGACAAAATATGGATCAGGGTCACCATTGCTCTCTTTGTCAACCTCATCTTGAAACTTTTTATAATTCACATTGTTGACAAAAAAGACCAGTGTCATTGGCTGCATATTATTATCGCAAGCCCTGCCTAACTCATATGGAATACCTGCTTTAAAGAAGACATCTCCGTCCCCGCTACAATCAATAAATGTTTTTGCACAAATCATCATCGTTTTTTCTTTTGTATCAACGATGACCCCTTTGATTTTCCCATTTTCTATGACGCTATCAATGAATCTGGCATGCAGCAACAATTCCACACCAGCTTCTTCACACATCAGCATCGCTGTATGCGCAAATGTTTCCGCTGCAAAGCACATATCCTCCGTCTCATTTCTCAGTTCAGCACCGCCGAATTTTTTCATGCGCTGCATGAGTTCATAGGGAATTCCTCCCAAAACTCTCAATCCACCTCGTACAATAGGGCCAAACTCAACCATCGCTCCGGTCGTTCCGATGCCACCCAACCAACCAGTATTCTCTATCAACAGTGTTTTCATGCCATTTCTTGACGCAGCAATTGAAGCGCAAATACCCGCTGAACCACCGCCAATTACTACTACATCATAGAAATCCTTCTCCGGCGCAAATTGTTTTTCATATTTAACCAAATTCATTTTGAAACCCCTCTCATATCATTTTTATCCTTTTACAGCGCCGGCTGTAAGACCCACAATCAACTGTTTTTGAAACAGTACAAAAACAATGAACACAGGAATAAGCGCAGATACCGCCGCCGCCATAATCAGATTGTATTGTGTGGATACCTCTTCTATAAAGTTATTTAGAGCGATTGGTATCGTATAACACTCAGACCGTGTTAGGAATACCAGCGCCTCATCATAATTGTTCCAATTCCAAAGGAATGCCAGCACACCAAGTGATGCAAATGCCGGTTTCGTCATCGGAAGCATCACGCGCAACCAAATTTTAAATTCCCCCGCTCCGTCAACAATCGCTGCTTCTTTAATTTCATTTGGAATCTCCATATAATGCTGTCGCATAAAAAATGTACCGGTAACAGATACCATTCGCGGAATAATAATAGGAAGCAGCGTTCCAATAAAACCAATTTGTTCAAAAATAACGAATTTGGGAATCAACGTTACAGAAGATGGAATCATCATAGTTGCCAAATAAATCAGGAAAAGTATATTGCGCCCTCTGAATTCCATCTTTGCAAAAGCGTAACCAGCGAGAGAACTTGTTAATAAAGTACTCACGACTGTAATGACTGCTACAACAATGGAGTTTATATATGCATTTGCAAACTGATAATCTCTTGGTGCCAAATCACCGATGTTCCAAACTATTTTGTAGTTTCGCAAGTCAAAGGAATTAGGAATCCACTTTATTGGCAATTGCATAACCTCACTTGCTGTTTTGAATGAAGAAGAAAGCATCCAAATAAATGGAATAACCATTCCAATCGCAAAAGCGGCCATGAGCACCGTCACAATAATCCTACTGGCCTTTTGATGTGTTGCAGTATATACGATTTTATTTTTAATCATATTTTTTCTGCCCTTTCCATTGAATTAATGTGATAACTAAAATAACCGCAAACAGCACCCACGAAATGGCCGATGCATAACCCATATCATAAAAATTAAAGGCTGTTGTGTAGATATAATAACTTAAAACATGCGTTGAGGTTCCAGGCCCGCCCTTAGTCATAACCATAATCTGGCCAAAGACTTGGAATGTACTAATCAAGTCCGTAATAATCAAAAAGAATGTTGTAGAACGCAACGATGGAACCGTAACAGAGAAAAACTGTCGTAAACTATTTGCCCCATCAATCTGAGCAGCCTCGTAATAGTCATGCGGTATTGCTTGAATCCCACCAAAATAAATCAGAATATTATAGCCTACATTGATCCACACCGTAACAATAATCATCGCAGGCAAAGCCCAATCATAGTCCGCAAGCCACGCCGGAGGATTTTGGATACCGATAAACTTCAGGAATTCATTAATTGGTCCATAGGAGGAATACATCATTGTCCAAACAGCAGAAATTGCAACGATATTTGAAATATATGGCAAAAATACTGCCAGACGGATAATGCGCTTCCCATAGGTGAATTTATCAATAAGTTCCGCACATATAATTGATAAAATGATTGTAATCGGTACTACGCTAAACGAAAATATAATTGTATTCCAAAACGAATCCAAAAACCATTGATCAGACCACATTTTAATGAAATTGCCTAATCCAACAAATTCCCAACTTCCGAATCCTTGCGCATAGTTCCAGTGGAAAAAGCTGATAAATCCGGCAAATAGAATTGGGAGCAACATAAAAAAAATTACACAAAGGAAATTCGGCGCAATAAATAAGTAAGCTACTAAATTCGCTTTTGTTTTTCTGCTCATCCGCAACATAAATCCCTCACTTTGAAAAACAGGCGAAAGCTGTTGTCCTTTCGCCTGTTTTATTTCATATTCTATTTCAACAAATCGTCTGCGGCTTTTTGCGCCTGTGCTAAACCATCTACGGCAGTTTCCTTACCCAAATAAATCGATTCAAGATGCTGATTCAGGATCTTGAGAATCTCTGGATGCTTATCGGAAACGGTTTCAACTGCATAATTCGTACGAGGAGCAATTAGCACATCACGGGTGCTTTCAGCATCAAATAGAGATTCGTAACCGGAAATATAAGCCGCTAACACCTCGTCAGAATCGATATTGACGTTCAAAGGAACCCGACCACCGCCAACCAGAGGCATCATGCCACCTTGACTGTACCACTTCACAAATTCCCACGCAGCATCGATATTTTCAGATTTCGGGTTGATGCACAGAAAATCGCCAATACCTCCCTGCGCAAAATATTCCTCCTGTTCCGAAACAACCGGATACGGGGCAAACGCCGTCACAAAATCATGCGGATAGTTCTGCAGATCTTTAATATTCCGAACCATCCACGGACCAATGGTCATCGCCGCTTTTCCGCCGAGAAACATATCTTCCTGGCTGAGTTTCTGCGTTACACTGTCGGCATGGGTCGGTGCTGAGCCGTCCACAAGCATCATTTCCGCAACGGTCTGCACGGCTTTGACATTGTCATCAGCAGAAAATGTTACGCTCTGCAAATCATCGGCATAATAGTAATTGCTTCCCAAAGTCTGCGAAGAGAAAAACTGGAACGGATATGTCATATCCTGCTGGGTGTTAAAGAACATACCATAGACTTTATCGTTTCCTTCGCCATGCGTTAGTTGTTTCGCAACCTCCCGAAATTCATCTATCGTCCACTGCGTGGGAACAGCGATTCCCGCCGCATCAAACATATCTTTGTTGATAACGATACCGTACAGGGAATTCACCGTTGGAATGGAATACAGTTTATCGTTGATCAAAGAAGACTTATAAATATCGCCAAATTCAGCTTCCATATCGAAGCCATCTCGATTGCAAAGTGCATTCAGTTCAAGTGCCATGCCTCCCGCTCTTTTCTGCAGGCGGGAAAACCCGTGTGTAATGTAAATGTCGATGTCACTGCCAGCCAGCAGATTCGTTTCAAGTTTCATGTTGCCCTGATCGTCATTTACGTACCGCTCATAAGAGATTTCGATTCCTTTGTCTTTAAATTCCTCATTAAAATTTTCGCATACTTTGTCGAAGCCAGCTTCCAACGGAACGCCGCCCCACATTGTCAAATGAATAACCTCGCCATTATTGCCTTCCGAATTTCCGGAGCTTTCAGAAGATTCCGCTCCCTGCGATGCCGCCATTGAGCTCGCTGCAGATGACTGTCCACAGCCGACCATCGTTAAAAGCATCAGAAAAGCACATACACACGCAATAACCTTTTTCATGTTCATTTTTCCTCCATCCAGATTTGATTGGGCCCGCTGGTTTAAGTTTATAAAGATTTTTCTCCATATTCAATTAAAAATATCGTTATTGTATATCAATTTTTGGCCATATCGCACCATTTCATATGAAAAATATCACTATTTTTTTGATTTCATATCATTATTTAGCGTATTCTTTACAGCATTTTATATTCTCCCTTGATTTTGATTGCACCGACGTTTATCATAACAGTAAGATAAATATTGGAGGTACTAATGATGACGCGCTCCCATACCAAAAAACTATCTACAAAGTTCTTTGCTTGTATTGTCATCGGGATTTTACTTCCAATGGGCCTTCTTTGCCTTTCTCTATCGATGGTATATACTCATCTTCTAAAAAGCGAGATCCGCAGCAGTACAGAAAAATCGCTCCTATATTGTTGGCAAAATATCGAAAGTACCTTTTCAGGCATGCTAACAGTTTCTGCTATCATAAACAATGACAGTGTATTTATGAATTCTCTCAGCGATTCTTCCATTGACTATTACGACAAATATGTCATGTTCAATCGTCTTCTTCAAACAATTTATTTACAGAATTTCGGTCTCAATGATTCGACTTGGATTTATCTTCAAGATAAATTCGGAAATACATATTGCAACAAGCCTGATTATTCCATTGCCGTAAACAGTGAAAAATCCACTTGCGACGAACATTTCAGTTCTATTCGCTGGGATTTTCATGCTACAGATGAGAAACGTCGGCAAGACTACTTTTCCATGTCTCGTGTATTTTACCAAAACAATTTGTCTTCTACGCCAATTGCAACATTGACAATTTCTGTAGCCAAAGACCAATTTCGTCCCCTTTTGAAGCAATATTTAAATCTTGATGTTGACTGTGTCGTTCTATATTTAGACAACAATGATATCATTACAAGTTATAGTAATAGTGATGATCCTATAACCGCTGAAAATCTTCATCTCTATCGCAAGCATTTGCTTGAAGCAGGCGAAATAAGTTCTATCTACAAAGTTGGTTCCCAGAAATACTTACTCAATGACTATACTGTTCAAAGTCGTTTCGATTTCAATGGCTGCGAACTTCACATCTTGTCAATTTCTCCTATGAAAAATATATTCGTCCGTATCGAATATCAATTACAACTTATTATTGTAATTGCTTTTGCTGCGTATGCGATCATTCTTTTAATCGGATTTATTATTCCCCAAAATTTAGTTGCGCCAATCCGACAACTTGATTCTCAAATTCGCAGTTTCCACGTTGGAGACCAACTAACTACATCAAAGGTAAGTAATGATGAAATCGGAAGTTTGAGTCAAAGTTTTTACCGGCTGACTGATTCTGTTAATCAGCTTTTTCATAAGTTGGAAGAGGAAAATACAATTAAAGAAAACTATCATTATGAGGCATTGCGGGCGCAAATCAATCCACATTTCCTTTTCAACACGCTTAATTCCATAAAATTTTCCGCACAAATAATTCACGCCAACAGCATTGTAGACAATATCGATGCGCTTTCTAAAATCCTGCGCTATAGTATTTCAAAAGACGATGAACTTGTTCCACTCCGATCCGAAATTGAGAACGTACAAAGCTACTTACACATTCAAAACAATCGTTTTGGAAATAGTATTCAATTGGAACTTGATTCTTCTGTCGAGCTTTATTGTGAAAATCTGGTATTCAAATTTATTTTGCAGCCTATCGTGGAAAACTCTATTTTACATGGGTTCAAAAACTATACTGACCAAGGCATTATAGCAATCACTTGTGAAGAGCAAGAGCAGTTCTTTTTTATTCATATTCAAGATAATGGCTGTGGTTTCTCCGAAAAGGCACTCAAAGACTGGCAGACTATTAAAATTGATGCAACGGCCAAATTAAATGGGTTAGGGCTGGCCACTGTACATAAAATCATTCAAATCACATGCGGTACACAGTATGGCCTCAATATCCAAAGCATACCTCATGAGGGCACGGAAGTTATACTTTGCCTTCCAATAAAGCATAAAAACGAGGAGGGATATACTTGATACGTGTACTCATTGTCGATGACGAGTATATCGTCCGTCTTGGCATTTCCTCTATTCTCGACTGGGAAACATATGGATTTGTTGTATGCGGTACTGCAACAGACGGCCAAGATGCATTGGCGAAGATACCGGATTTGAAACCGGATATTATACTTGCCGATATTCTTATGCAGCCCATGAACGGGTTAGAGTTACTGTTGGAGTGTTCCCAAAAATATTCTCAAATCAAGTTTATCATGCTGAGCAACAGCACCGATTTTCACTATGTAAAAAAAGCAATGCAACTTGGCGCATGTGACTATATTTTCAAGCTCGAGATCAACAAGGATGATTTACTAAGGGCACTAAAATCTGTTCCCATATTTAGTAAGCCCGCCCCTATAAAAGATGTCCTATATCAAAAACATGACCTGTTGATGGCGCTTCTTACCGGAGGAATCTCTTCTTCGGCATATATCTCGTCTCTATTGCGGCAACTTGCTATTGAGCAGTTCAATGGTAAATATCAGCTTCTCCTAATGCAGTTTCTTCCTGTTTCATCGGTTGATGATAGTCTTTACTCTTTGTGTCATGCTGCACAAGCAATTATTGAACAATTTACTGCCACAATACCCAAAAATATATGCCTTTGGTGGGAAGAACTTCTTTTTGTTGTTCTTGTGAGAGATACCTACGCTTCCTCAATAGACGAACTATTCTGCAAAAAAATATATACCCATGCTAAACGTTATATTAATTGCCAGGTCGTTTGTGGATTATCCAACCATGCATTTGAAATTTCCGATCTACCCGATACACTTTACTCCGTTAAAGAAACGATTACACAATTTTTCTACTCACCCTCGGTTATCTTCTACACAGAACCCTTAGTATTTAAAAACCATTACGGCCATAAGCAGTTACTCTCTGATTCTCAAAAAATACTTTCTCTTCTTCAAAGTGAAGAATCTGATTGGTTTTCTTCCGCCAAAGCTATATTTTCTGATATTTCTGTTAATTATTATCTTCCTGATATTTACAAATCCTATATTAGGAATCTTCTGGAACATATATCTTCTTTTTTCATTTCTCAAGGTCATTTTCAAGTGCCGCAACAAGTATGCGAAGACATTGATCACAACAAAATTATAATCGCTCAAACTGCTGCAGAAGTTGAGGAATACGCACTTTACTACCTATCGTTGTTGAAACAGCAACTCCAGTCGCTCGACCTTTCGCCTGAAGTTTATTCTGCGCAAAAATATATAAAGGAAAATCTCCACAAGAAAATTACTTTATCTGAGGTCGCACAATATATAAATGTCAGTGAAAGCTATTTTTCTCATCTCTTTAAAAAGGAAGCAAAAATAAACTTCGTAGACTACGTCAACACATGCAAAATTGAAGCTGCTCAAGAAATGCTGCTACACTCTTCCATGAGAGTCAATGAAATTGCCTCCTCCCTTGGATTTGAAAATCCGAACTATTTCAACATTCTCTTTAAACGATTAACCGGCAAAACTCCTGGCAACTATCGCGAAAACCTCGTCAATGCAGGAGACGTATAATTTCTCTAACAGCTATAAGCTTTCTCGATATACTATTGCTTTCTTAAATATTTAAAGGGAATAATTTATAGCATTGCTCCGCCCCAATCATCCACACCGCAAAATGCAGGTGGCTTCTCGTACCGCCCACATAGTCGATGACTGCTCCCTGTTGCACCTGCTGGTCCGATGTGGCACAATTCTGGAACAGTATGCACACAAAGCACCAAACCTATCGTCATGCTGTATACAGTTTCATTAGGCTTGTCGTCATAAGCTGATACAGCTTTGCATTTTTCGGGAAACTGTTTTTGAATGGGATAATGGCCCCGCCACAGCGGACAAGGTCGTGCCTTGGAATCAGTGAATTAAGTCAACCCTATTATCACTGGAATACTCCGCACGAACTCGTAGCATGCATAGACTGCCCAATGTATTATTTTCCTCGTGACCATAACTGCGCTTTCTATCTTCTCTGAGAGTTTGCTTGGCTAACATACAGAATTCTATTGGAATTCGAATGAAAAATCACTTTAATTTAACCAATGCATATCATCCACTTACACGTTAAATCTTTAATTTATGTCTTAAAGCCCATTTCAGTCTTACTCAACCAGCTTGCTATACTATCCCTTTAGATATCAAAAAATTTCAACGCATTTACTCTTTCACCCTCCACCTGCACCTCAAAATGCAGATGATTCCCTGTACTGTTCCCCGTACTACCCACATAGCCAATCACTTCGCCTTGCCGTACCCGTTGGCCCGCTGTAACGGCGATGGCGGAGCAGTGGGCGTACAGGGTCTCCGTCCCGCCGCCGTGGTCGAGCTTTACATGGTACCCATAACTGCCGCCCCACGGGTCAGTTCCGTTGGCGATGGTTACAGTACCGGCTGCCGCCGCGAGGATGGGCGTACCCTGTGGGGCCGCGATGTCTGTTCCGCCGTGATAGCTCATCTCTCCTGTGAACGGGTCTTTCCTGTATCCAAAGTTTGAAGTAATTGTAAAACTCTGCGGTAAAGGCCACGCAAATATGCCGGTGCCTACCCAATCGGTATCTGGGTCGATGATCTCTCCGCCGCTGACATAACCGCCCAGCAGTTCCATCCAGAGCGCGTCATACTGAGGCTCAGACAGCAGCACGAGCTGCTCATTCTGACGCGCGGTGAAGCCATATATCGCCGCCATCTCCGTGGCGGTTTTGTGTGCCACTTTAATCTCCAGTATTATTTCCGATACGCTCACCCATTCCGTCACCTCGTTTCCGTCCTCGTCCGTGGTGATGATCCCTTCCTCATGTTCTACCGTGCGCGTGCTGTGGCTGATTTTGTGCATATCTGCCAGAACAGTCCGTAGCTGCTCCAGCTGGGCCTCATCCAGCGCTACCACCTGTTGACCGTGCTCATCCGCCGCCATGTCGGCGGCAAACACTGCCAGTACATCCTCCCACGGGATGGCCACCGAACCATCCGTCGAGATATATTCCACCCGGTCGTGCGGGATTGTCGCTTCAATCCATTTAAGCTGCCGGTAATATTCCTCGTTCAGCATCTGCACCGCTTGCTTCAGCGTCATGCCTTTCCCGATCGGTTCGGCTGAAAAGAAAATGCCGAATGCAGAACCTGCCACAAAGGCGGTCAAACAAACGAGCAGAACAATGAACAATGCAAGCCCGCCTCCTGCGGCCACTGCCGCCGCAAGGCTTTTGATTGCTGCAATGCATCCTTTGACCGTATTGACCAACGCCCGGCCTGCCGCCCTTGCCGCTTTCTTCGCGGCCCCCGCCGCCCGCTTTGTCCGCTGTGCCGCTTGTTTCGCCGCACGGGCGGTTTGTTTTGAGACGCGGTGTGTTGCCTGCTCTGTCTTTACCGGCTGGCGTGGGGCCTTTACTGTGGGAGTTCCCGCCTTGAGCGTCCGTGCTGTTTCACATGTCCGTGCGCTGGGTCTGCCGACCTTTTCCCCCCCTGCGGCGCGATTCAACTGTCCGCTTTCACTGTGTGGAATTGCTTCTTCCACTCGTTGCTCCATCCGATGTTCGCGTCTGCCGGCAACCGCGCGGGCGGACACATGGCGCAGCATATCCCCGCCGATTGCGGCTATATCACGGCTCCACTCTCCTGTTTTACCCAATAGCTGATTCCCAACGCTCTCCTCCTGGGCTGGTTGTTCTGTGCCGCACATTCCGCTCTGTGCTGCCTGCAGCAGCTGTTCTTCCCCCTTTTCTTTGGCAGCCAGCAGGCTTTTCTTTGCCAGTTCTTTCGGTGCGTGACGAAGCGTTTGGGGCAGTTCTGTCCCGGTGTGTCGTTCTTTTGTTTTAAGATTTCTCAGTAACATTCCCCCAAAATGAAAAAAGCGCCCGTGAGGATCACTTCCCCACGGGCACTGCCATATATATGCTGCTTATCCGTTATGTGTGCTTTACACATTCGTTCAATTCAGACTTCTTTGCATCATTCCAGCGATCCACCGTACCCACAAGATAGCCCGTGATGCGGCGGATCCGTTCAAACTTCACGCCTTTTCCTGTGCGTTCTGCATTGCTGATATTGTTGTTTCCCATCTGTATCCACCTCCCCAACCGCTATATATAGTACAACAGTTCACCGTGCAACGCAAGTGTTTTCCTCTATTTTGTGTGCAGTTCATCAGGTTTCTTATGTAAAGCTTTGCATAAGCGCCCTAATGAAAAGTTCTTATAAATGGAAAGAATGATTGTAATTAGCTGCCCATAAGCCATTTTTATAGAAAAGACTTGCGATAATAATTGCATAGATATCTCCTTCAACGACAATAGGCACACCACCTTGAAAGGAGAGTGTGTCTATGATTACAAACAATTTCAACAAAGAGCTTCGGGGTATTTCAGATGCATTACGTGATCTGGGGTACACTGACAGCACCATCGGGCTGCGTCAACGCTATTGGAAAGAGTATTGCGTCTATCACGGAAGTCTCGACATTGATGAATCGTCAATGGATAAGTTTCTGCTGGTAAATTACGTTATTCAGAGAGAGAACATCAATATTTCAAAACGACAGTACGAGGTAAGGGCTGCGCTCCGCTCCGAAATTTGCTGGAATATCGTCGCTATGGAAAAATTAAGAGTTATCATACGCCGTGGTTCAAACAGGAAATTTTATCGAAAGACATTTGTGTAAGAACGGCTGAATTTCAGCCGTTCTTCGCGTTTCTTTCCATTATTCAAAACTTTTCATTAGGGCGCGTCGTCATAAGCTGATACAGTTTTGTATTTTTCGGAAAACTGTTCTCAAATGGGATGATGGCCCCGCC
>OBAB01001076.1_pt1 | contig 12817 bp, 10 predicted proteins | sample 1516501 | NCBI WGS metagenome assembly OBAB01 (sample SAMEA2579906, study PRJEB22360) | human gut metagenome
ACGTTGGTGCCCGGTATGCGCAAGGCGGACGCGGAGGGCCTTTCCGCCAAGCTGACGCACGGGGGGAAGCTGCTGTGAACAGGCAACGCCGGTTCCATATCATTTTTGCGGTCCATTATCTGCGGTACGGCCTGCTGCTGTGCTTGGTACCGATGCTTCAGGCGCTGCTTGCGTTCGACCTGGACAGCCTTTGGGCGGCGCTCCGGCAGGACGCCGTTATCCTGCTGGCCTGCGCTGCTGCGGCGCTGGCTCTTTGGCGTGCCACGGCCTTCCGGCTGGAGGACGGCGCCGTAAAGGTGACGCAGGGCGTGTTTTACCGCAGCTATCACACCTTCGGCAGAGCCAGCATCGCGGCGCTGGAGATCGCCCGCCCTTTGTACTGCCGCATGCTGGGCGCAAGCCGTATAACGCTGTATTTCAAAACGAACGCCTCGCCCAAAAGCTATTCCATGTTTCTTCATAAAAAGGACGCGGCTGCGGTGGCGGATGTTCTTCTGCCTGTGCGCAGCGATACGTCCGTATTCGAGCCCACGGGCTTTGAACGCCTGAGCTTCGTGATGCTGAGTGCCAATATCATCACCAGCAGCGCTTTTGCCCTGTGGGGCGTGAAACAGCTGGATGAGGTTCTGGGGCAGAATTTCCAGCAAATCGCGCTGGACACTTTTCATGAGGCCGAGCTGTTTGCGGCGCGGTATCTGCCCACGGGCCTGGCTTTTCTGGTAACGCTGGGCTTTGCCGTGACGGGATTCACCTTTTTGTATGCGCTGCTGCACACGGCAGGCTTTAAGGTATGCCGGAACGGCGGAGTCATCATCAGCAAAGGCGGCTTTGTCACGCTCATCGAGCGGCGTATCCTGGTGGCCTGTGTGTCCGCCTGCGATGTGTGCGTTACGCCGCCGGCGCGCCTTCTGCGGCGCTATCCGGTATACCTTTCCGCAGGCAGCTTCCGCGGAGGCGATCTGCCCGTGCTGGTTTATAAAAAAGGGGAGGAGCGGACAGTGGAGCGCCTGCTGCCCAACTTCTGCCCGCCGGACGGTCCGCTGTGTATGCCCGCACGCAAAAGCCCGGTGCAGTATCTTTGGCAGCCCGGTACGCTGCTCGCTCTTTCTTTGGGCCTGTGCGGCGTGGCCTCTTACACAATGCCGCAGATCCTGCCCATGCTTTTCGTACCGGCGGTGCTTGCCCTGGCGGGGCTGCTGGTTTCACTGGAGGGCTTTTTCCGTGAAGGCCTGCGCAAAAACGCCAACCGCACGCTGTCCGTTTGCTATACCCGTTTTTTTACCCGGCACGAGGTTTGTGTGTTCACGCCGGATCTTTCCTATACGCTGCTGGAAAACCCATTTTCCGTCAGCGGCGGGCGGTGCGACGTGCGGGTGCACCTGCCCTGCGGGCTGCGGTACCGTGTGCGCGGCGCACTGCAATATCTGGCGCGGGAAATACCGTTCACGCTGTGAACGGCGTCACCGTGCTTTTCCGACGCTGTGCAGGAACCGCGCCGCGTTTTATCCTCATTCTTGAAAGAAGCTGATTCTTTTGTACCGAGCTGTGATATTCGATCTTGACGGCACGCTGCTGAACACCATCGGCGATCTTGCCGCCGCGGCCAATCATACGCTGGCCAAAATGGGCTTTGCGCCCCATACGGAAGAAGAATACAAATACATGGTGGGCAACGGCATTCCCAAGCTGATCGAGCGTTTTCTTCCTCCCGGGCACCGGGACGAAGCTGCACAGGCACAGGCGGCCCGGTTGTTTTTCCCTTATTACGACGCGCACAAGGAGGACTCTACGGCTCCGTATCCCGGCATCCCCGCCCTGCTTGCCGCGCTGCGCGGCGCAGGCGTAAAGCTGGGCGTCGTGTCCAATAAGGAGGACGCTCTCACCCAAAGCGTTGTCAGCCATTATTTTCCGGGGCTGTTTGACGGAGTGGCCGGCCATACGCTGGGCACCCCCACGAAGCCCGACCCGCATCTTGTGAACGGCATGCGCGCCGCTTTCGGCCTTGCTGCGCAGCAGGTGCTTTATGTGGGGGACAGCGGCGTGGACATTGAAACAGCCCGCAATGCCGGGCTTGCGGGCTGCGGCGTTCTGTGGGGCTTCCGCACCGGGGACGAGCTGTGCGGCGCGGGCGCGTCCTATCTCGTCCGCAGCCCGGAGGATATCCGTGTGCTGGTGCTGGATGCCTAAGAGCAGCTGCAGCGTCCGGTCCATGTACCTGCAAGAATTGAATTTCATTTTGCTGTTCACGGGGGGAGGGGAGCACAATGTTGATTTTATCGTTCAACTCCCTTACTTCTCCCGCCTTGCTGAAGGCGGTCCGCATTCAGGTACGCCCGTGGATGCAATGGGCCCACTCGTCACTACGGCCTCTTTGGGTTATAAAGAGCAGGACCGGCATGTATTCCAACGTTTAAAGGAACTGGATGCTCTTGGCCTTGCGGCAGAGTATTTCGATTTTGACGACAGTCCGGCACGGTCTTTTGCCGACTATAACGCGGCCGTCTTTTTTGGGCGGTAATCCGTTTTACTTGCTGAAAAGCTGGCGTGCCTGCGGCGCAGAATCAATATTGGAGGAATTTTTAAAGGATGAAAAACGGCTGATCGGCTGCAGCGCCGGCCGCTTTGTAATGCAGTGTTCCATTGCATTCATCGCCCGCTGCACACCGGAAATGATAAATCCGCCGGCTTGTTGGACACCACCGGGCTTTGTCTGACAGACGTGGAAATCTTGCCCCATTATCACAGATTCCTGCCGCGTTTTGAGCATTTTGAGGAAGCGCACACAGGCTTATAAACAGGAGACCGTTATCCCTCTGCTGCGCACCGACGACGGCAGACCGTATTTTTATATTCCGACGGCCCGCGTGTCGAAGGAACGCCTCTTTCGATGTGAGGCGGCTTGCCGGGAACAATGCTCCAAATGCTGAAGCCCCGCCCGCGCCTTTTCGGATCTGGGAGGCGCATAGATCTCCCGTCCTTTTAAGGTGCCCGTGCGCATGGTCAGAACCGGGTACCGCCGCATACAATGGTTTGACGGCGCTTTGCCGTCTTGCGGCACATCAATATAACGGGAGGCATTGACCATGGAACTGCAACACAGTCAGACGTGGAAAAATCTGCAGACCGCATTTTCGGGCGAGCTGCGCGCTTGTGCAAAATATAAGATCTATGCGCTGCGTGCGCGGGAAGACGGCTACGAGCAGATGGGGAACATCTTTGATGAAACATCCCGCAATGAACAGGAACATGCCGAGATCTGGCTTAAGCATCTTTCCGGCGGCGAAGTGCCCGGCACGCTGGAAAACCTGCGGGACGCGGCAGCCGGGGAACACTATGAATGGACCGAGATGTATGCCGAATTTGCCCGTACCGCCCGCTGTGAAGGCTTTGAGGAGCTGGCGGAACTGTTCACCCGCGTGGGGAACATTGAAAAAACGCATGAACAGCGTTACAACAAGCTGGCTGCCAACATTGAGGACTGCCAGGTTTTTTGTAAGGGGCGCCCCACCGTGTGGGTGTGCATGGTATGCGGAAACGTAACGTATGCCGCATGCTCGCCGGAAGTTTGCCCTGTATGCGGGCATTCCCAGAGCTATACCGAAATCAAGGCGGAAAATTATTGAAGTAAAAAATAGCAGCATGCCCTTTCTTCCTGCCATGCGGGTCTGTTTGGACGGCACGGAAACGAACAGGGCATAAAAGATGTTCTCATTTCGTTGTCGCAGCATTTTAAATGCATAAAAAACCGCACTGTACAACCGTTTTTGGCTGTACAGTGCGGTTTTCATCTGGTGAACGATTTCCACCCAAAAACGAACTTTTTACCTCTTGCAGAGATACCAGTTTATCTCCGTCTCTGTAATTGAAGTTGATGACCAGATGGTCATCGAAGATGTAGACGGAATTGACAAAACAATCTATGATTTTTTGCTGATATGCCGGATCACTCGGATCGCCCTGCCGGAACCGCTCAAACCAGAACAGGATTTGTTCCCGTGTAAGAAGCGGTTTGGCAATCTGCTCTTGTAGGATACTGGCTTCCAATTCCTTGCGCTGCTCCTCCAATTCATCCAGCCGCTGCTTGGTTGCTGGTGTAAAGATTCCCTGCTCGATTGCAGAAACAATATTGTTAATACGCTTGGAAATATCCTTCAATCCTGCCTGTAATACAGGCAGGCGGGTGTTTTCCTTATTTTGATATTCCAACAGTTTCTGAGCCAGCAATTCGAGAGTATCTGTTTTCAACACTTTTTCAATTGCCACTTTCACTACAACCCGTTCCAGTGGTTCTTTTCGGACGGCTTTCAAATCACATACCGAGCGCCCATGGCGCTTGTGGTTCCCACATTTGTAATAATAATGCCATGCGCCTGTATGGCTTTTTCCGCTTTCACCTGCCATCATCGCGCCGCATTTTCCGCAAAACAGTTTTGTTGTCAACATGTAATTGACATCTGTTTTCGTATGGGCTGGAGCTTTTTTGTTCTGTTCACAGCGTCTCTGTACCTTTTCGAAAACTTCCGGAGTGATAATGGCAGGAATTGCATCTGGAATTACGGTATCCTTGTACCTGTACTCTCCCAGGTAACGCCGGTTTTTCAAAATTGCCTGAAAGCTGTTTATGGAAAACGGAGCGCCGCGCGAAGTGCGCAGGCCGCGTGCATTAAAAGACTCTACAATCTTCCGCACACATTCTCCGTCCGCATAACGTTCAAATGTTTCTAAGACCAACGGTGCAGTAGCCGGATCAATTTGATAATGCTGGTTTTCATCAATGCGGTATCCCAGTGGAATCGTCCCGCCGTTGAACTTTGCCTTCAGCGCGTTTTCCTTATGTCCACGGGAAACCTTTTCGGATAGCTCGGCGGAATAATATTCTGCCATGCCCTCCAACAGGCTTTCCAGCATGATTCCCTCCGGCGTGTTTGAAATCGGCTCTGTTGCGGAAACAACACGGGCATGGTTCTGCGCCAGTTTTCTTTTGTAGTTTGCCGAATCGTAGCGGTTGCGGGAGAAACGGTCCAGCTTCCACACCAGTACGACCTCAAATTTATGTGTGTTGCTGTCCCGTATCATTTGCTGAAACTGGGGACGGTCATCTGTTTTGGCTGACAATGCGCGGTCGATATATGTAGCGACTACATTCATTCCGTTGCGCTCGGCGTATTCCTTGCATTCGCGCAGCTGCCCCTCAATCGATTCTTCCCGCTGGTTATCACTGCTGTATCTGGCGTAGATTACTGCATTCATTGTCTATCCCCCCTTGACACCATGCGAATGTTCTTCCGCCATGTTCAGCACCATCTGCTTGAGTTTGCGATTCAGTTCACTTCCCGGCTCGAAACAAACTTCCACGAACTCGCTCCAATCCGGTTTGCGCCGTACATATTCTTCTGCACCTTCTGGTGAAACGGTAACGATCCTCCCGCGTTTGTCATCACAAAGGCCAAAAATGTAGTCCATGGATACATCGAAATACTGCGCATACCATATCAACATGCGATAGGGCACTGCAGACCGGTCTGTTTCATAACGATTGATTGCGGATTGATTGCTTCCCGCTAGCTTTCCTAATTCCACTTGTGATAGGCCTGCATCCTTACGGATAATACGCAGCCGTGTTCCTACTGTGACCATAGCACACCTCCAAGTATTTAATTATACTCGATTTTAAACTATATTCAAGTGCTGCGTCTGTCTTTCCGCGAAGCAAATATCCGGGACGATATACATTGATCCAAATATCTTGTGTGAAGTACTAAGAGAAAGATATTCACCGAATAATTTACCGTAGTAGATATAACATCTTCTAGCAGTCTGTAACATTTAAGCTTGGAATACGGGATACAGACGTCTAAGCTTTGTACGAGTATTATCGGCGGTGAAATGCCAAGACACTCCATGTTGTTTGAGATTGCGATCAGCAGCCCATGGAACGAGTAGGTTTTTCAAGATCTCAAGATCTGGTATCCTTTGTGTTCCGATGCACTGACGGCTTAAAGCGGAGAGTTCTATCTCTGCAATATCAAGCCAACTGCCATGTCTGGGCATATAGTGAATTTCTGGTCTGCTTGCCAGAGCAAATGCATGTTTCGGAGGAAAGGTTTCGTACAGAGAACCTATGGTGTGAGTGTTCAAATTGTCCATTAACAACACGACCTTTTCTGCATTGGGATATTGAACGGTCAGCAACCAATCAATCTGTTTTGCCCAATCCGGTTTTCTCCTCGTTTCCTGAGCGTCGGCATACCGCCAGCCTCGTAAAGGCTCTGTAAAAAGAAAAATGCTGCAGGTGCCATTTCGGATGTACTCGTTGTCTTCGCAGCAGATTCCAGTGTGCTTTGACCGAAAGCTTTTTCGAGCCTCTTCAAAGAATTGCACTGGCTTCTTGTCCATGCACACCACACCAGATTACTGGGGCCGTGGGCGCAAGCCGAGCTACAGTGCCAAGCGTGGGAGCGCTGTTTATCGTAACAATCGCAGTCGCTGCCGTCGATCTAAATCAGTACCTAGAAATTCAAAATTCATTCACTGGATGGTAAAACAAGTTAGAGGACACAAATGGTCATTCGACACCTGCGTTGGTTGGGCTCGACGGCACAAGCAGTTTCCGACAGAGCAAATACCATGTACTAAAACCTTATACAACCTACTATGGCGCGGTGAATTGCCGATAACACTCTTTGAATTGCCTGAGATATTAGAGCGCAAACAGCATGGAAAACCTCGTATTTCTAAGCATTTGAACGGCAAAAGCATTGAGAACAGACCTGACGAAGTCAACCATAGAAACACCTTTGGACATTGGGAATCTGACACTGTACTCGGCCGCAAATGCAAAGGCGAAGGCGCTGCATTTACCATCGTAGAACGGCTGACAGGCTGTTATTTCATGCTGCGCATCGAAGAAAAAACTACAGCGGCAATCGCCTTCGCCATGGAGCAATTACGTCTGGAATTTGGTGAGCATTTTGCCGAAGTGTTTCGCAGCATAACCACCGATAATGGTTGCGAATTTGCTGCATTTTCTGATATGGAGGCCTATGGCACAGATGTTTATTTTGCACATCTATATTCCTCATGGAAACGTCCAGTGAATGAGCGTAGCAACCGTATGTTGCGCCGTTTTCTACCAAAGGGAACCTCTATGAATAGCTATTCTAACGAACAAATGATAATGTTTGCTGACGAGATTAACGCCATGCCAAGAAAGCGACTTGGGTATCGCACAGCGGAGGAGCTGTTTGATGAGCAGCTAGATATCATTTACTCCACCTGAGCGCGGCCGACTTTGGATTTCTCTGTTCAGGCCTGCGCCCATCACTACGTAATCCAAAGTTGATTCTCGCTTATACCGAGCTTTATTCTAAAAGTGTTCAATTTGTTATTGCAATTTAAGAAACTTATATAAGCCAAAATATTAAAACCTGGAAGAAGTGAAAGTTCAGTTAACACGGCAACATATACAGAATATTCAACAAAAAAGTATGTAAGAATTCATTTCCCAACCTCTCGATATAGAATATAGTATAGGAGCAAAAGAATCGTCGCATAGAATCCATACCGTTCATGCATGGAAGGCAAAAACATAATGCATGTATAAACCGAAAAGATACTGAATAATAAATATCGCTTTGCATCCAAATTCCAATTTTTAACCAGAAAAAACAACACAGCACCACCCAATAGAGCAAGCGTAAACAGAATCCCCGCCAATCGACAGTATGCCACTATATCCTCATCTACTTCCTAACGCACTCTGCCTGCGTGTTTTTCGGCGCGCAGTTTCCAGCGGATTAGGATATTCTGCTCCACCTTGAGAAGCCTGTCGCGGATAGGCCGGCGACACGAGCGCGATGTTTTTCTCCGCGCAGACACGGCAAGGACATGCGTCGGGCAATAAGAAAATGCCCCTGCAGTCATCCTACTGCAGGGGCGAGGCGGAGCAAGCGCAATTAGCTTAGAACGGGAAGGGGAGCCGCTCGCTGCGTCATCTCCAGCGCCGACGTCCGTTCCCATTCCTAAGCAATCCCGCCCGGAACGGCATTTTTCAATTCTCAGTATGTATCCGCCACACTGCGCACTCGCAGGCTTTCTCGCAGCTGTTCCACCGTCACTTCCGGCTCCACAGAGTTCTTTTCCAATGCGACACATACGCCCTGCGGTGTACACAGAGGGAAGTAGTTGTCGGAGAATGGGCGATCTGTCAAGTCCGTCTCCAGCTCTACTTGATGCGCATAGCAATTGCTTTTCACATAAATGTCAAACGCTTCGCCGCGATTCTCCACGCGCACTGTATAACTCGGTCTGGGCAGCTCCATTTGTTTGGGCCGACAGAACAGCACGCTGGCATATGCGCCGGTGCAATTCTTTTCGCACAACCGATACGCCACAAACACCGTGTCCTGTCCACGTCCCTCCAGCTTCTGCGCAAAGTCCACCGTATCCAGTTCCTGCACGCTGAGCGGCGACACCTGAACCGGCACCGCCACACGAGCCAAAAGGCCATACGCCGTGTCTCTTAGCTCCGCCTCCACCGTGCCATCCAGCGCCGTGCAGCTGTCGTTGTGAACCCACAGGCGCAGTTTAGTCTCTTCCACCTTTGCCGTCACCATGCGCGGTGCAAAGAAGCGGCGCGCATAATAGTGCAGCGCCTTCCAGCGTCCGAAATAATCGATGCTGGCCCACGACGCCACCGGCCAGCAGTCGTTGAGGTGTCGCCCCCCCCCCGGCAGGCAGTCGTTGACCTGCCAGTAAATGGCGCCCATGCAACGGCCTCTGTTACGTCGCCAGTGCTCCACACCATGCCGCATCGCCTCCGCCTGCAAAAGCTGCGAAACATAGAGCAGGCTTTCAAAGTCCTTCGGATAACGGTAATAACTGGAAATATAGTACATAATCAAGCCGTTGGCCGCACCGTTTTTCTGATGGCTTTCCATCACGGGAGAAAAAATATTGCGGTCGCCGGGTTCCGTGAACGTCTCTATGGTTTTGCGTCCGGGGAACGATTCAAATCCGAATTCTGAGCAAAAACGGAAATAGAACTTTTCGTAATCCGTAAAGGGCTTCATGCCATGCCACACGTCCCAGTAATGGACATCGCCCCGATTCTCTGCGTTCGGATTATCGAAAGAGCCGCCCGAGGAAGGCGAGGACGGCCAGTAAAACACGTCCGGCGCATTTCTCTGTGCCTCCTGCGAGATTACATATTCGAACAGCTTGATGTAATCTGCTTTCAGCGCAGGATGGTGTGTCACCACGTCCGCCCAAGCCACCCAGCCGAACTCCATTTCATTGTTGCCGCAGAGAAGGCCCAAGCATGCGTGATGGCGAATGCGCGCCAGATTGTCCTGCAACTCCGCACGGATGTTCTCTTCAAACGCCGCATCCATCCGGTATACATTACAGGCAAACATCGCATCCTGCCAGACAATCAAGCCAAGGCGGTCGCAGGCATCATAGAACCAGTCGTCGGGATAGTAGCCGCCGCCCCATACGCGAATCGAGTTGAAGTTGGCGGCGGCGCAATCCTTCAGCAGGGGCTGCGTCTGCTCGGGCGTCACTCGCGTGATCACGCTATCCTCGGGCACATAGTCCGCGCCCATGGCGAATATCTTGACCCCATTGACCCGGAAACAGAATTCCTCGCCCCATTCGTCCTGGTCGCGGCTCACCGTCAGCTCTCGCAGGCCGATCTGCTTATGCCATCCATCCTGCACTTGGCCGTCTTTGTCCTGCAGTTCCACGTTCAAGGCATATAGCGGCTGCTCCCCCTACATGTTCGGCCACCAGAGGCGAGCTGCCGGAAGCACAAAACATGCCGTTGCCATTCCCTCCGCCGACACGCTCCGTACACACAGTTCATCGCCTGACGGCGAAGTGAGCGTGCAGCAGACAGCGTATTCCCCCGAGCTGGCAAGTTGCTCGAGACGCACTTCCGTTTGCAGAGAGACCGTTCCCGCGCAGTGTTCCTGCTTCACGCGTATGTCGGCGATGCGCGCGCCGGAAAAAGCGCACAGCTCCACCGGGCGCCAGATACCGGTGTCCGGCAGCTGAGGGCCCCAATCCCAGCCAAACATACAATGCGCTTTTCGCAAAAAATTGTTTCCGCGGATACAGCCCTTTGCCACATAGTGGATTAAGGGATCCTGACCTTTTTCCCGGATGTATCTCAGCGAGGATCGAAAGGTGATTTCCAGATGGTTTTCGTCCTTTTTCAGTTTGCCGGCGACTGGCAGACGCCATGTGCGGTGCATATTATCCACCGACGCGAGAAACTCGCCGTTCAGCCGGATATCGGCCAGGGGATCCAGCCCGTAGAACACCAATTCCGCATACTGCTGCTCCAGAATCTCTTTTTGAGGCACAAAGCGCAGCGTGTAGCAAAAATTCTGATCAAACAGCTCGCGAACCTCATACTCGTTTTTTCTATAAAAAGGATCAGGCGCCAGTTTTGCCTCTAGCATCGCATGCAGCACGCTGCAGGGGACATTTGTCTTTATTTCCCAGTCTCCGCGCGTACACGGCCGGATGCACCAGCCTCGGTTCAGTTCCTGTGTTATCATGAAAACAATCCTCCGTTTTTTGAATGGCTCCGTTTTGACGGTCTCCCTTTTGCGAACTGAAACGCTTCCGCGCCCCAAATGGCATCGCAGCTGCGCAGAGGGTGCGTCATAATTTATATATTTGCTGCACCAAGAGGCAAAGCATCGAATCCGCCCACGCAAACCATGCGCGCGTAAAATGCGCCGGGTCGTTCGCATCAAAACTTTCATGCATGTGATAGGTGTCCGCGGTGGTGCTGAAAAGCATCGCCAGAATCTTCTTTTTCTCCTCAAGAGACGTGGCCGTCAGGCCCTGGACGGCAAGCGCAATCGGCCAGATATACCCTTTGCGAGTATGCTGACTTCCAATTCCCGCGCCAAACTTCCCGCGGAAATAGTACGGGTTGTCTTTGCTGAGAAGAAAACGGCGCGTGTTTTTATAGATCGCATCCTCCGGCTGGCAGTAGCCGTACCACGGGGCACCCCGCAAGCTGGGCAAATTCGCGTCATCCATCAAAACATAGTTTCCGAGGCCATCCACTTCATACGCATAAATACGACCATACCGAGGATGCTCGACGACTCCGAACTTTTGAATGCCGGAATCAATCTCCCATGCGAGTGTTTTGGCGGATTTCAGGATTGCATCAGGCAGGGGAAGTTCTTGCAGGCGGTTGAGCACACTGACCGCCAGCATGTTGGCCGGAATCAAATAATGCATCTCGCACGCGTCGTCGCTCGGCCGGAAACCGGACCATGTCATTCCCGTATAACCTACAGGCGTGCCCCGCCCTCCGTTGCTCAATGTTTCCGTTTTCAGCGGAGAGTCGCGTTCGAACCGATACGAGGAGCATTCCGCATGCTTTTGCTCTGTGCGCCAAACCTCCAATACGGCCTGCACCGCATAGACTACGGTTTCGGTCAATACTGTGCTGTCTTTCGTCTGACGGAAATAAGCTTCTAAGAAGAACAGAAAAAACGCCAAGGAATCGACCTCATATTTTCGCTCCCAGACCCATGGGTTCATTCGCGTATGGTCCGCACAAAAGCAGCTGCCGTCGGGCTTTCGGTTGAACGCGTTGGCATAGGGATCGATTTGAATGAAATACGCCTGCTGAAGCACAACGCCGCGCAGAGCCCTCGCCACAACATCAACATCCGCCATGTTCATATACGGAAGAAGCTGCATCGCGCTGTCCCGCAGCCACATGGCATGGATATCGCCCGTAGAAACGTAACTCTTTCCGTTTTCCTCTAAGACCAGCGTCGTCTCCCACGCCGTTTTGTAGCAACTGGCGTACAGCTGGGCAATTTCTTGCTCCTTTATTTTGGTATAGGATTCTTCTAAGGCCTCTTTCAAAGGCTTTATCATAAACATTATTCAATGTACCCCATTTTTTTTAGGATTCGAATGTATCTCGAGATCGTATGCGGAAGAACGTTGATCGTCTCCCCCTGCACCATCCAGTTGACGACCTCCATGAATTTGCTGCCCCTGTTCCAAATGTAGGGCGTAAATGAGACGACCGGCGAGTCGAGCACCCCCATAATCCAGCCGGGCGCAGTGCGCTCGCACTCAACGATGTCCTCCATCACAGACATGCGCACATAGGGAGATCCGATGCATACATTGCGCGGAGTGAGATTGAAGGCAATCATAGACTTTCCCTGATATAGAATGCGGTTTCTTCCCGGCAGCGCGGAAGAAATGAAGTAATCCAAGCCGATTTCCTCCACCGCATGATACAGCTCGGGGTGAAGCTGTGTGAGCGTTTTTAAATCAGTGTCCATAAATGCCATATAGCCCTTTGGCATTCCCGCTTTTCCGGCAATCTCTTCAATTTCTTTCATCGCGCGAACGCAGTGGCGCTTCAGCGCTTCCGGTGGGCAGCCGCACTCGGCCATGACACCCATGCCACCGCAGTGCAGAATGGGTTCGATCAAGCCCCACACTCCGCCCTGTGAGCGCTCCACAGAAAGCAGTTCCCACAGTTGTGGGCTTGTCTGATAGCGGGCGGCGTGCGCACCAATTCCCATTTTTATGCCAGTGAAGGAAGCCAGCTCCATCAAATTGATCATGGCCTCGTTGTGTGCCATCTCGCCCGAATGCCATACTAAGGTGGAAAGGATTTTTCCCTGCTTAGCATATTGTATCAGCTGTTCGTCGCTGGGCTCGTTCTCATCCCAGCAGCGCTCTGTATTGGCCCACCGATACGGAATGGTAGAGACGCTCGGAAACGCCGGCCGGTTCGGATCCATGGATTGTCGCTCTT
>OBAB01001089.1_pt1 | contig 12611 bp, 7 predicted proteins | sample 1516501 | NCBI WGS metagenome assembly OBAB01 (sample SAMEA2579906, study PRJEB22360) | human gut metagenome
GGAGCCATTGGCGCTGCTGTTGTCATCGGCGGCATTGCCATTGGCCTCCTGCTCAGCAAGACGCCGGAAAAGGCAGACCTGTCCACCATACATACAGAGGCAGCCACGGAAGCTCCCAAGGAAACGCTTCCCGCCGCCACACAGGCTCCGGAGACAGAGGAGACCACAGAAGGCCAGGAAGACGCTGCTTCCAGTGTTTCCGCTTCCATCGAGACCTATACATCCGGAAAGGTATCTATCCAGTATCCTGCGGTGGACCAGATGGATGACGCCTCAAAGAAGGACAAGATTAATGAACTGTTAAAGACCAATGCCCTGTCCTTCATAAAAGCCAATGACATCGACGAGGCCAACGATACCCTGGATATCAAGTGCAAGGTGATTTCCGTGGACCGCAAACGTCTCACCGCCACTTACACCGGCACTCTGTCCGCAAAGGGAGCCGCCCATCCGGTCAATCTGTTTTATTCCAACACAGTCAATCTGCTTCAGGCCCAGAACCTGGGACTGGATGATTTTACCGACGCCTATACCATGGCCGGATATGTGCTCAGCGACGATGTAAAGTTTTCCGGCATTTCTTCTGATGTAGAGGCCCAGGTCCTGAGCTACCGCTCTTCCATGGATTTGGATTCCCTGACCGCTGTCTTTAACAGCGCGGACTTCCCACTGTCATCAGAGACACAGTGGCCCGAATCCTTCAGCTATGAAAAACAGGGAACCATCTACTTTTCACTGCCTGTTCCCCATGCCCTGGGCGACTATGTGCTGGTTGCATTTGACCCCACCACCAAATAGTCCTTTAACCGGGGTTGATATCATAAGATATTTGATATATAATTATCAGTAATTCTAATAGATAAAGGAGCAGCAAAATTTATGGATAACGTAATGGTATTTGACCACCCTTTGATTCAGCACAAGATTTCTATTCTGCGCAATAAAGCTACAGGAACCAATGAGTTCCGTGCCCTCATTGAGGAAATTGCCATGCTGATGGGCTATGAAGCCCTCCGCGACCTTCCTCTGGAGGATGTGGAGGTGGAAACTCCCATCGAGACATGCATGACCCCCATGATTGCCGGACGCAAACTGGCCGTGGTTCCGATTCTCCGTGCCGGACTTGGCATGGTAAACGGCATCCTGGCTCTGGTTCCCAGCGCAAAGGTAGGTCATATCGGTTTATACAGGGACGAGGTGACTCACGAACCTCATGAATATTACTGCAAGCTTCCAAACCCCATTGAAGAGCGTACCATCATCGTCACAGATCCCATGCTGGCCACTGGCGGTTCCGGTGTCTCAGCCGTTGACTTTATCAAGGAACACGGCGGGAAAAAGATTAAATTCATGGCTATCATAGCTGCTCCGGAAGGCCTTAAGCGTCTCCATGAAGCCCATCCCGATGTGCAGATTTACGTGGGACATCTGGACCGCTGCCTGAATGAAAACGCCTATATCTGCCCCGGACTGGGAGATGCCGGAGATCGTATCTTCGGAACAAAATAACAGGAATTATTACAGGCAAATACAAATTCAGGGATATACAAACCAAAGATAAAACAGGAAGCCGGACTTGCGATGTGCAGTGTCCGGCTTCCTGTTTTTATAAACTCTCTGACTGTTCCGTGTTTCTGTTCGTTCTGTACTGACGGCTTATTTTACTACCTTAAGCCCGCCCTTTCCCTTCTCAGGTGCCTCGGGCGCTTCCTGCTCTGTTTCCACTTCCCTGGCCTCTTTTACAACGATGTTGTCCTGGCCCTTGTAGATGGAGTCAGAGGGAACACAGCCGCGTACGCTGGACAGCGGGTATACATTAGAATTACGTCCAATGACCGTTCCGGGATTGAGCACGCTGTTGCAGCCAATCTCTGCGTGATCGCCCAGGATGGCGCCGAATTTCTTGCGTCCTGTCTCCACATCACCATCCTCAGCATGAACCTTTACAAGACCCTTGTCAGCCTTCACATTGGAGGTCACTGCGCCGGCTCCCATATGTGCCTTGTAGCCCAGGATGGAATCGCCCACATAGTTGAAATGGGGCACCTGCGCCTCGTCAAAGATGATGGAGTTCTTGATTTCACAAGAATTGCCGATGACAACGTGCTGTCCAAGGATAACGCCTCCTCTTAAAAAGGCTCCGTTGCGTATCTGTACCTTTGGTCCGATGATCATAGGTCCGCCCATGGCAGTGGTGGGAGCCATCTGTGCTGTCTTGTGAATCCAGATATTCTTTCCAATCTTCTTGTATTCGTTCTCCGGAAGGCTGGCGCCCAGACTTTCGATGAACCCATTGATGTCACCCAGAACTTCCCATGGATACTCATGGCCCTCAAACAGCTTTTCAGCGATTGTATGGCTTGTGTCTAAAAGTTCTTTGATTTTCATCTGTTCCAGTTTCATAAATTAATTCTCCTTTTTTGTTTTATAGAATGCGGCTGCCGCGTCAAAATAACCTCTCATATTGTACTGGTTATTCATGCGGATGACATTGACTGTCCTGCCGGCAACAAAACGATTCAGCTTTTCCATATACTCATCTGAGGTTATGGAACCCTCCGCAACATAGGTGAGCCCCTTTTCCCAGCTGGCTGTCAGCTCGGGATTCAGAAGCTGGCGGATAGACTGGTCCACCACGTCATAGACCATTTCCCCTAAAAGGGACGGCGTAATAACCTGGGTTTTCTTGTTTAGGTTCAGATACTTGATGTTAAACAGTTTCTTAAGTATCTCAGCCCTGGTAGCGCTGGTGCCTATGCCGCTGCCCTTAATCTGGGCCCGCAGTTCCTCGTCCTCTATGAGCTGGCCTGCATTTTCCATGGCCAGAATCATGGAACCGGAGGTATAGCGCTTGGGAGGTGATGTCTCGCCTTCCTTTATATTCAGCTCCACCAAAGTAAGTATATCATTTTTTTTCAATTCTGCAAGCATCTGGAGCAATACTGTCCTGTCAACTTTTGGAGAAATGGCATTTGGGACACCTTCTTTTGCCTCGTCCCTGGACTCATCCCTTGTCTCATCCTTTGTCTCATCCCTGGCCTCGTCAAAGGATTCCTCCACCCCATTTTTCTTTGCCAGGTTCACATCCGCCACCTTGAGATATCCCGGTTCGGACAGAACCTTAAAATTGGCAAAAAAATGTTCCTTCAGGCGCTCCAGCTCCAGGCTGTATTTCTGATAAACCGCCGGAGGATAAAATATGCTCAAAAACCGTCTGCATATGACCTGATACACCTTTTCAGACAATGGCGGCAGTCCCCTCAGGTTTCCAAGTCCCTGTCCGGTGGGCACAATGGCATAGTGGTCCGTTATCTGCTTGTCATTGACATAGCGTGTCTTGGCAATCCCCTTATAGGATCCCATATTCAGCACCTCATCCGCAAACCCTGCCATAGGCCCGTAATTCTTAAGGCCGCCTATGTTCTTTTGAATCTCCTTGGACACTGCCGTGGACAGAACCCTGGCATCGGTTCTGGGGTAGGTGACCATCTTTTTCTCATACAGCTCCTGCACCACCTTAAGCGTCTCATCCGGACTGATTTTAAACATCTTGGAACAGTCGTTCTGAAGCTCCGCCAGGTTGTAAAGAAGGGGCGGATTCTTGGTCTCCTTTTTCTTCTCCTTGGCGAGCACCGTGGCCGTGAGAGGCGGCTCTGCCGTCAACAAGGCGGCCAGCTCCTCTGCCTGCTGCCTGTCCTTAAAGCCGTTGTCCTTATACAGGCAGGGGGTTCCGAAATAGCGGGAACCTTCCACTGCCTTCCACTCCGCCTCAAAGGGAACCGGCTGGCCGTCCTTACCCGGCGCCTCAAAGGATCCAATCACCCTGTAAAAGGGGGTTTTGACAAAACCGCGTATCTCCCGCTCTCTGCGCACCACCATTCCCATGACACAGGTCATGACCCTGCCCACGGACAGAACCGTAAACTTGGTTCCCAGATAATTTGACAGGGCAGGTCCGTACTTAAGGGTCAGCACCCTGGAGAAATTAATTCCCATAAGGTAGTCCTCCTTGGCCCTTAAATAGGCGGAGGCGGACAGGTTATCATACTCTGTCTCATCCTTGGCCTCGCGGATTCCCCTTAATATCTCTTCCTCTGTCTGGGAATCAATCCACACCCGTTTCTGCTTCTTATCCTTTACCCCGGCCATCTGGGCCACCAGGCGGTATATATACTCTCCCTCCCGTCCCGAGTCCGTACACACATAGATGGTATCAATATCGGGCCGGTTCAAAAGACCCTTGACGATTTCAAACTGCTTGGATACATTGGTTATAACTTCATACTTGAATTCCTTTGGAAGGAATGGCAGTGTCTGAAGGCTCCAGCGCTTGAACTTCATGTCGTAGGCTTCCGGATAACTCATAGTCACCAGATGGCCCACGCACCACGTCACCACTGCCTGATCAGACTCTATATACCCGTCGCCCCGCCGTCCCCGTATCTTAAGCGCTTCGGCAAACTGCTGGGCCACACTGGGCTTTTCTGCTATGTATAATGATTTTGACATCCAATCCCTCATTTACTTTCTTCATACGCGCTGCCCCGGATTTCTCCGGCAGATTTCCATGGCGGCAGGGCGCATATTATAATAGTATACCATTAAATTGCCTTTGCCGCAATCAAAAAAACCATGAAGCGCCAGCGATGGCAGAACCCTCATGGTTTTCCTGCATAAACTACTATAACGACATTCCGGAGGTGACTTCCATGCCTGGAAGCTGGCAGTATCAGCCTTATCTCACCACATATGATTCATTTATCTTTTACAATGCAATCGGGGAACATCCCGATTACTTCTACCGGCCCATCGCCGTGGCGAAACAGGTGGTAAACGGGACCAACTACCGGTTCATGACCATAGCCGAACCGGAGCAGTCAGATCTGACGCCCCATTTTGCCATCGTGGAAATCTATCAGCCCCTTGAAGGCAGGGCCTATGCAACTAAAATCACGCCTGTTTAACCAAAAATTGATAGACGGTCCTGGTTCTGTACTCGTCCCCTGCTTTCAGCAAGGGGGACGGGAACTGGGGCTTGTGGACCGCGTCCGGAAAATACTGGGTCTCAAAACAGAAGGCGTGGCGGTAATCATAGCGGGCATTGCCCTTTCCCGGCATCTCATCCTGCAGGAAATTAGCTGTATAAAACTGGATTCCGGGCAGGTCCGTATAACATTCCAGCACCCGGCCGCTGGCCGGGTCCATGGCCTTTGCAGCCAGGGCCAGTTCTCCTTCTTCTTTATCCAGCACCCAGTTGTGGTCATATCCCTTTCCGAATACCAGGGCCTCAAAATCAGCGCCTATATCCCTTCCAATGGCCTTCATCTCTGTAAAGTCCATGGGAGTTCCAGCAACAGGAGCAATCTCTCCCGTTGGAATGGAAACCTCGTCCGCCGGTGTATACCGGGACGCGTTAAGCCACACCTCCTGCTTCATCACGTCGCCGCTGTCATGTCCTGCCAGGTTAAAATAGCTGTGGTTGGTGAAATTGGCAACCGTATCCTTATCGCAGACCATATGATAATCCAGCACAAGACTGTCCTCATCTGTCAGGGTATAGCTCACCGTGATCCTGGCATTGCCCGGATATCCCTGATCGCCGTCCGGGCTCTCCAGATAAAAGTCCAGCCTGCTGCCTGCCTCTGTCTCTGAGGCGGCGCAGTCCCAGACCCTGTCGTGGTACAGGTCCGGTCCGCTGTGAAGGTTGTTGGGGCCGTTGTTGGCCTCCAGCTTATAATCCTTACCGTCTATGGTGATAACAGCTCCGCCAATCCGGTTGGCATTGCGTCCGATGGGCGCGCCGAAGTGGGCAGGATTCCTGCGGTAGCTGTCCAAATCATCGTATCCCAGCACCACACCCGCCATGCTGCCGTCCTTATCAGGCACCACCATGGAAACCCACACGCCTCCCAGAGTGATGAACGAAGCAGATACCCCATTCTTATTGGTCAGCGTATACTTGTAAACCTCTGTACCGTCGGGCATTTTCCCGAATGAATTTTTCTCGATTGCCATGTTTTTCTCCGCTCCTTCTCCATGCAGTACTAAATATATCCCCTTGCCGTCAAAAGCTCTGCGCAGAGTACGGCTCCGCCTGCCGCGCCTCTTACCGTGTTGTGGGACAAACCGATGAATTTATAATCATACACAGCGTCCTCCCTCAGACGGCCCACGGAAATTCCCATTCCCCTCTCAAAGTCCACATCCGCTGTCACCTGGGGACGGTTATCCTCCTCAAGATACTGGATGAACTGCGCCGGGGCGCTGGGAAGCTTAAGCTCCTGGGGAACTCCCTTAAACTCCCTGAGTTTCTCAATCAGCTGCTCCTTTGTCACCTTTTTCCTGAACTTCACAAACACGGCAGCCGTGTGGCCGTTCAGTACCGGTACCCTTACGCACTGACAGGTGATGACAGGACTTTGTGCCTTCACTATAACCCCATCCTCAATGGTTCCCCACAGGCGAAGGGGTTCCTGCTCGCTCTTTTCTTCCTCGCCGCCGATATAGGGAATGATGTTGCCTTCCATCTCCGGCCAGTCCTTAAATGTCTTTCCCGCGCCTGAGATAGCCTGATATGTAGTGGCCACCACCTCGTACGGCTCAAATTCCTTCCATGCTGTCAGCACCGGCGCATAGCTCTGGATGGAGCAGTTGGGCTTTACCGCAATAAATCCCCTCTCTGTCCCAAGTCTCTTCTTCTGGAAGGGAATTACGTCAAAATGCTCCGGGTTGATCTCCGGCACTACCATGGGAACATCCGGCGTCCAGCGGTGGGCGCTGTTGTTGGATACCACAGGCGTCTCCGTCTTGGCATATGCCTCCTCGATGGCCTTTATCTCATCCTTTGTCATGTCCACGGCGCTGAATACAAAATCAACTCCCGCCGCAACCTTTTCCACCTCATTTACATTCATCACAACCAGCTTTTTAACAGCCTCCGGCATGGGGGTAGTCATCTTCCAGCGGTCTCCCACTGCTTCCTCATACGTCCTGCCGGCAGAGCGGGGGCTGGCTGCCACTGTCACTACCTGGAACCACGGATGGTTCTCCAAAAGGGCGATGAAACGCTGCCCCACCATACCTGTTGCGCCTAATATTCCAACCTTCAGCTTCTTTTCCATAAATCATTCTCCTCATTATCCTGATTTTCCCGCCCTCCGGAACTGTCACGGAACCTGTCGCATTAAATCCATGACAGTCACATTAAATCGTAGCCTCATTGAATCCACGGTACGGCGAATCTTTCCCTATCCTATACCAAACAACGGAAAAAATCAAGATTTATTCGCTAGAAAAATACATTTGTGCGCCTCACAAGGACATTCTCTCTTTTTTGTATGCAACACTGCCATTGGGTCAGGAAACCAGTGACAATGCCACCTCCATCATCTGTGTAAAGCTGGTCTCCCTTTCCATGGCTGAGGTGGCTTCCCCGGTGACCATGGAATCCGAGATGGTCAGAACGGCCAGGGCATTGACGCCGGCCGCCGCAGCGTTGGCATAGAGGGCTGCCGCCTCCATCTCCACGGCCAGGACTCCCATGTCAGCCCAGGTCATTCCTCCCTGCACCTGTTTGGGCGGGGCATAGAACATGTCTGAGCTGAGCACATTGCCCACATGGAAGGACAGTCCCCGCTCCCTGGCAGCGGCCACAGCCCGCTCCAACAGGCTGTAGCTGCACACCGGCGAATAATCGCCCGGAAGCCCCAACAGGCGCACAAAATTGCTGGTGGTACAGGCTCCCATGGCAAACACCATGTCTCTCACATGGACGTCAGGCGTCAGGGCCCCGGCCGTGCCCACCCGTATCAGGTTCTTACAGCCGTAAAAGTGAATCAGCTCATAGGAATAGATACCGATGGAGGGACACCCCATTCCGGTGCCCATGACAGATACCGGCCTGCCCATATAGGTTCCTGTGTAACCCAGCATGTTTCTGGTCCCGTTAAACTGCTTCACGTCCTCCAGAAAATGCTCCGCAATATACTTTGCCCTCAGGGGGTCTCCCGGAAGCAGGATTGTCTCTGCGATTTCTCCTTTTTCAGCCCCGATATGGGGTGTGGGTGTGTTGGATAATGACATGGCATATACCTCCTTTTCTACAGCCGCACTTTGCTGCCTTTCCCGTCCCTCTTGGCCAGTTTCAGACGGTTTAAATGGACTTCCTTACCCTTGTAATCCACAATGGGATTCTCACCAATCAGATACAGCTTCTCCAGCTCCTCATTCTTGGTCAGCCGGATGCCTCTGACACCTCTGGATGCCTTTTTAAGCATGGATATCTCCTCCAGGGCAAACCGCAGGAACACGCCTCCTGTTGTCTGGATCACCACCTCGGTTTCGCCCTCCACCGGTATCACGGCCGCCAGTTCATCCCCCTCCTGGAGCTTGGTGGCTGCAACCACCCGGTTATTGGTCTCAAATTCCTCCGCAGGCACCTGCTTTACCATGGCCATCTTAGTGGCGAATACAAATATCCTGCCCTTCATGTCCTCTGCGCTGGTCAGGTAAACAATGGTATCCTTGGCACCGTCGAATTTACTCAGATTCTCAATGGGCGTTCCCTTATCCCTCAGCTTGCCGGCCGGCACATCCATGGCCTTTATCTGGTAAAGGCTGCCGCTGGCAGCAAAGAGACAGATTTTATCCGTATTCAGGCATTTCACCACGTGGACCTGCTCGGTGTCCACGGTTTCCTGGTTCCGGTCATAGGTGGACTTATCCAACAGCTTGCAGTATCCGAACCGGTCCATCACAAAGACCATCTCCTGGACAGCCACAGCGCTCTCGTCGTACACCGCCTCAGGTCCGTCCTCAATCAGGGTGCGCCTGGGAGTGGCAAACTCAGCCTTGATGGCAGCCAGGTCCTCCTTGATAACACGGTTCATCTGGGCCCTGCTTCCCAGGATTTTCTTATACTCCCCAATCTTCCTTAAGGTCTCCCTGTGCTCCTTTTCCAACGCCAGGATTTCCAGTCCGATTAACTTATAAAGACGCATTTCCAGAATAGCGGATGCCTGGCGCTCCGTAAAGGCAAGCTTCTTTGCATCCTCCTCAAACCCCGGAACCTTGAAATGGATGTTGGTCACATCGCCTGTGGTCAGACATGCCTTGGCATCCTTTAAGTTTTTGGAGCCCCTCAGGATGGCTATGATCAGGTCAATACAGTCGCAGGCCGTAATAAGTCCTTCCTGTACTTCCTTTTTATCCATTTCCTTCTGTAGTAAGACATTGTATTTGCGCTCCGTGTTCTCATACTGGAAGTTGAGGAAATTTCTCAGGATCCCCTTCAGGTTCAGCGTCTCAGGACGGCCGTCCGCAATGGCCAGCATATTGACCCCGAAGGTATCCTCCAGCTTTGTCTTTTTATAGAGGATATTTTTTATCTTGTCAATATCCGCATCCTTGCGCAGCTCCAACACGATGCGGATTCCCTCTTTGTTGGACTGGTTGGAGATATCCACCACGTCCGTCAGCTTCTTGCTCTCCACCAGATCGGCCACATCCACCAGAAACTTATTGATTCCGGCGCCAATCATGGTATAGGGAATCTCTGAAATAATCAGCTTATCCTTGTCCGCCTTGCGCTTTCCAAGCTCCACCTCGAACTTGCCCCTGAGCTTGATTTTACCCATGCCGGTCTCGTAAATTTGGGGCAGCTCGCTCTTATTGGCAATGACTCCTCCGGTGGGAAAATCCGGCCCCGGCATAAACTCCATCAGCTCCTGAGTGGTCACCTCCGGATTATCAATGTACGCCTGGACCGCGTCTATCACCTCGCCCAGGTTGTGGGGCGGAATGCTTGTGCTCATGCCCACGGCAATGCCCTCCGCCCCGTTGATTAACAGGTTGGGGACCCTGACGGGAAGCACCTCCGGTTCCTTTTCCGTCTCGTCGTAGTTGGGCACAAAATTCACGGTTTTATCCAGATCTTTAAGGTAGACCTCCTCCGCAAACTTCTCCAGACGCGCCTCCGTGTAACGCATGGCGGCTGCCCCGTCTCCTTCTATGGAGCCGAAGTTGCCGTGTCCGTCCACCAGGGCCATGCCCTTCTTGAAATTCTGGCTCATGACAACCAGTGTCTCATATATGGAGCTGTCGCCGTGGGGATGGTACTTACCCATGGTATCGCCCACGATACGCGCCGATTTCCTGTGGGGCTTATCGTGGTCCAGATGGAGCTCCCTCATATCATAGAGAACCCGGCGCTGTACCGGTTTTAAGCCGTCCCTGGCATCAGGGATGGCCCTTGCAGTGATGACGCTCATGGAATAGTTCATGTAGCTTCTCTGCATTTCCTCGCTGTATTCAGTCCGTAATATCTTTTCAGCCATGTTCTAATTGTCTCCTGTCTATGCGTCAATCTCCGCCTCGTCCGCATGCTCATAAATGAACTGGCGGCGGGGTCCCACCTCGGTGCCCATGAGCATCTCGGTTATCTCCGTAGCCATCCTGGCATCCTCTATCTCCACCCGCTTAAGGACCCGGCGCTCCGGGTCCAGCGTGGTCTCCCACAGCTGCTGCGCGTCCATTTCACCCAGACCTTTGTAGCGCTGCAGCGTAAAGTCGCCGGTATGGGTTTTCCTGTAACGCTCCAGCTCCTTTTCATCGTACAGATACTGTTCCTCCCCCCGCTTGGGAATCACCTTAAACAAGGGCGGCATGGCAATATACACATGACCGTCATAAATCAGTTCCGGCATAAAGCGGTAAAGGAAGGTGAGAAGCAGGGTGTCGATATGGCTGCCGTCCACATCAGCGTCGGGCAACAGGATGATTTTGTCATAGCGCAGCTTGGTGATGTCAAAGTCATTGCCGTATCCTTCCGAAAAACCGCAGCCGAAGGTATTAATCATGGTCTTGATTTCCGCATTGGCCAGAACCTTATCCATGGACGCCTTCTCAACATTGAGGATTTTTCCCCTGATGGGCAGGATGGCCTGGTACTGGCGGTTCCTGGCAGTCTTGGCAGAGCCGCCGGCGGAATCTCCCTCTACAATGAATATCTCACACCGGGAGGCATCCCGGCTCTCGCAGTTTGCCAGCTTGCCGTTGCTGTCAAAGGAAAATTTGGACTTGGTCAGCATGTTGGTCTTGGCTTTTTCCTCAGCCCGGCGAATCTTGGCTGATTTTTCCGCACAGCCAATGACTCCCTTTAACACCTCCACGTTGCGGTCAAAATAAAGCTGCAGCTCGTCCCCTGTTACCGTGAACACGGCCTTGGTGGCGTCGGCGCTGGCCAGCTTAGTCTTGGTCTGTCCCTCAAAGATGGGGTCAGGATGCTTTACCGCGATGACGGCCGTCATGCCATTCCTTGTATCGGCTCCTGTAAAGTTGGTGTCCTTATCCTTTAAAATGCCGATTTCCCTGGCATAGCTGTTAATCAGCGCCGTGAATTTGGTCTTGAAGCCGGCCAGATGGGTGCCGCCCTCCTGGGTAAAGATGTTGTTGCAGAAGCCAAGTATGTTCTCCTCAAATGTGTCCACGAACTGGATGGCGGCCTCCACCTCCACCTTGTCCACGGTTCCCTTGAAATAGATGGGGTCGTGTACCGGCGTTTTGCCGGAGTTCAGCTCCCGCACATAGGCAACAATGCCCTCCGGCTCATGAAAGGCCACCTTCTCTCCCTCTCCGGGCCGCTTGTTTTCATAATAAAGGGTCAGGTTGGGATTTAAGTATGCTGTTTCGTGCAGGCGGCTTTTAAGCCACTCCGCCTTGAAACGGGTTTTCTCAAATATATCGCCGTCAGGCAGGAAATTGATGCAGGTACCGGTCTCCCTCGTCTTTCCAATCACAGGGAGAAGTCCGTTCTCCAGCTTGATGACAGGACGTCCCTTTTCATATTCATCGTGATAGATGCAGCCGTCCCTGTAAACCTTAAGGTCCATATGGGCCGACAGGGCATTAACTACGGAGGAACCCACACCGTGAAGTCCTCCGCTGGTCTTATAAGCGTCGTTATCGAATTTACCGCCTGCATGAAGGGTGGACAGTACGATTCTGGCTGCTGATATGCCCTTTTTGTGAAGACCCACCGGAATACCGCGGCCGTTATCACGGACCGTGCAGGAACCGTCGGCTTCCAATGTCACCCACACACTGCTGCAGAATCCGGCCAGGTGCTCATCCACCGCGTTATCAATGATTTCATAAATCAGATGGTTTAACCCCTTGGAGCCCACACCTCCTATATACATACCAGGACGCTTACGGACCGCCTCCAATCCTTCCAGCACCGTAATACTGTCCGCGTTATATTGTTCCTTTGCCATTCTATTCCTCCATATTGCTATGTACAGATGCGTACATATGTTTCGTCTTATAGTATTAAACCATATTTAGATTGTTTTGGCAAGTTCCGGCCATGAGAAATTCCCGTATGCATACGGATTCCCTTCTGTTTTCGGAAGGTCCGGGAAAAATCCGGACTCAATTCATAGAAATACACAGAAATCATTACGGATTTTTACAAAAATATGAAAATACACTTGAATTTTCCAAAATACATGATATAATATCAGTGTTGTGCAGATGTAGTTCATCGGTAGAACACCAGCTTCCCAAGCTGGGGAGGCGGGTTCGATTCCCGTCATCTGCTTTTTAAGGTGCTG
>OBAB01001104.1_pt1 | contig 12468 bp, 7 predicted proteins | sample 1516501 | NCBI WGS metagenome assembly OBAB01 (sample SAMEA2579906, study PRJEB22360) | human gut metagenome
AAAACGGCAACCAGGTCTAACCACTATGTCAGACAGCAGTATCTGCCGGATGCATTAAAAGACAGTCGTTTTTATGAAATGACAGAAATCGGTTACGAGAAAAAGATGAAAGAGCATTTAGATAAAATCAAAGCGGAGGCTGATTCCGAATGAAGGAGTATATCAATCGATTAGCAAGAGGAAAATTTACATATCAAAGACCGGAATTAGAAGTGCAGGATTATACGCTGACCGGCAGTGTCACGGCAGGCGGACAGGGAATGTTTACGTTCCGGTTTACGGCATCACAGCCGGCTTACGGCATTGTATTATCCAGTCATGCACGTGTCCGCATTGAAAAACCCCAGTTTGGCACGACACCGGCAGAGATAGTTTATACGGTAGATGCCGCGGATTTAAAAGAAGGTACGGTGATTCAGGGACAGTTTTATATTGTCAGCAGTGCGGGTGAAAAAAGCGTATCTTATGAATACACGGTTGAAGCGCAGAAGGTCATGACCAGCATGGGAGCAGCAGGCAGTATGTTTCATTTTGCCAATCTTGTACAGACTTCACCGGAGGAGGCAGCAGGCTTTTTTTTATCGCCGGATTTTAAACGGATATTTTTAAAAAACGATCCGGTACAGACCAATATTTATGATGTGGTAAAAGGCGCTAAAAACGGCAGTGAAGCCAACGTTTATGCAGCAATGGAAGAATTTTTAATTGCCGTGCGGAAAAAATCACCGGTTGGCATAGATGTTTTTCCGCAGACAAAGACATTTGCGGATTTTACGGAAAGCGTGAAAGAGCGTATAACGATTACCAGGAGCGGCTGGGGGTATACGGAGCTTACGGTTGAAACGGATGTACCGTTTATCTGTCCGAAGATAACACGCATTACGTCTGAGAATTTTACGGGCAATAAGTATGAACTGGAATATGTCATTGATGCGGACAAGCTGCACGCGGGCAGGAACTGGGGCAGAATGACAATCTGTTCTTTTACGCAGAAATATACGGTTGAAATTGAAGTAGACTGCGCCGGACAGGAAAATACGCACCGTGAGAAAAAGCAGGCGGTGCTTGCACTGGTTCAGGAATATTTAAGTTTCAGAATGAAGCGGGAAGACAAGAGGGCATGGCAGGACAAATCTTTACAGATTATAGAACGCATGCGCGGTATCTGCGATGACGATATTTTTTTCAAGCTGGCACAGGCACAGATTCTGCTGGTGCAGAACCGCAGTGATGAAGCCGGCTGGCTGATTGACAATGTCAGGGATTTTCTTGAAGAAAATAAGGACAGCCATGTGGAATTGTACTGTTATTACCTGTATGTCAGTGCAATGTATTATAAAGATAAATCCTATACCTTTGCGGCAGTTAAGGTAATCCGGGATTATTATGAAAACGGCTATGATACGTGGCGCGTTCTGTGGGTTTTATTTTATCTGGATGCTGCGGAAGATGCAAATAAGAGCATTAAGCTTTTACGGATTAAGGATGCATACCACAATGGCTGTTTAAGTCCTGTGATGTATTATGAAGCGTTACAGATTTTAAATGCACAGCCGGAGCTTTTGCGTGTGTTAAACGATTTTGAACTGCACATTTTACAGTTCGGTTGTAAGTACGGCATAATTTCCACGAAACTGACTTTGTATGTGTGTGAAATGATTGCAAACGGTAAAGTGGCAGATATGCAGTATTTAAGACTGCTTAAAGCATTAAACGACTTTTTTGACAAGGATGAAATCTTAACCGTACTTGTTACACATATGATCCGCAATGAGCTGGTTGGACCGGAATACGCAGGACTGTACGAGAAGGGAATTCTGCGTGGACTCCGCATTACGCGTCTGTATGAATTTTATATAGAAAGTTTAGATAAAAAAGAATTAAAACGCCTGCCGCAGATTGTACTGCGTTACTTTACATATGAGAGCAGTTTAAGTACAAAAAGCAAAGCATATCTGTATGCGGACATTTTAAAAAATCACAGCAGCTCCAGAGAAATCATGAACACGTATGCACCGCAGATAGAGCGGTTTGCCTATGGGCAGATGAAAAAGGGATATATTGATCCTTATCTGGAAGTGATTTATGGATGGCTGTTTCAGAATGTCGGTGTCAATGAAGAAACGGCACCATTCTTGTCAAGATACTTATTTACATACCGTATTACCGTATTCAATGACAAGATTGAGTCGGTGCTGGTAAAGCACAAGGAACTGCGCAAGGGACAGCGCTGTACGCTGGTGGGACGGACTGCCTATGTGCAGATGTATACAAGGGACTGCATTCTGATGTTTGAAGATGCAGGCAAACAGGTGCATAAAGGCAGTATCCAGTATGAAATCGAGAGGGTTTATGATAATCCGGCATATTTAAAAGCGCTGGATGATTATTGCAGCAAAGACATTTATCTGCTGCTGAACTGGTTTGAACAAAGCTTAGAACAGCGTAAAAACGATGAAGAAGCCTGCGCAGTCTGTCTTGCATTGATGGCAGACGGCAATGTCAACCAGCTTACAAGAAACCGGTTAAACAGCTGGCAGATACAGTATTATCATGAATATTATCATGGCGAAGATTTTGGAGAACGCTATGAAAAAATTTTAAAAGAAGAATTGCAGATACACGATGCAGCGCTGCTGATTGAAACGTGTATTGCAGAAGGCATGTATGAGGATGCTTTTGATTTGGTATGTGAATACGGTTTTGAAGAAGCCGCACCGGCAAAGCTTTTACGTATGGCAAGAAATATGATTCTGTTAAGACCGCAGGAATACAATGAAAAATTGCTGGCGTGCTGTATTCATGTGTTTGATGAGGGCAAGTATGACGAAAATGTACTGGCATATTTAGAACAGTTTTATCAGGCAAAGTCCGATAAAATGATGAAAGTATGGCGTGCCTGTGCGGGATTTAGGGTGCCGTGCCAGACACTGGCAGAGCGGATACTGGTGGAACGGCTATTTACAGGAAATTTATCTGGCAGAATTCCGGAAGTTTTTACGTATTACCGTCAGCAGCTGCCGGATGCGGCGGTTGAAATGGCTTATCTGGCAGAAAATGCGTACCGTTATTTTGTGAAACACGAAACGGCAGACGAACAGGTCTTTACCTGTATCGGCGGATATCTGCTGGAAAATAAAAAAATGCCGCCGGTGTGTGGTATGGCATATTTAAAATACCATACGCAGTTTGGACAGGAACAGCTTGGCGGTACACATATGCTGTTACTGCAAAAGCTGATGGATATGCTGTGTGCGGAAAATATTTTCTTTTCATTTTATGAGCAGTATAAGGGGATACTTTCCCTTCCGTATAATGCGGCAGACAAAACAACTGTAGAGTATTATGCACCGGAAAACAGCAAAGTACAGATATTCTACCGTCATGATGATAAGGAAGAATATCAAAGTGAAGTGTTATCCTGTGTGGCAGGCGGTGTTTATGCAAAGAGCTTTTCTTTGTTTTACGGGGAAAGCATACAGTATTATTTTCTGGAAGATGACGGAAAGAAAAAGAAAAAAACACAGGATGCCAGCCTGCTTTGTAACAATGTGACACCAAAAGAGCCGCAGGGACGTTTTGATTATTTAAATGATATGCTTGTCAGCATGGAAATGCATGATATGGCAACCATGAAAAAACTCATGCAGGGGTACTGCGTGCAGGATTACGTTGTGGAACAGATGTTTCAGCCTTTTTAAGAATGAAGGAGCTGCGCAGGCGGCAGAAGGAGATTGAATTGATAGTTGGAATAGATATCGGGCAGGAAAGTTCCCAAATCTGCTATTATGATGAACAGCAAAGACAGCCGGTATCGGTAAGCGTTGTAAATTCCGTGGACAACCGGCAGAAGTATCAGTTTGGATTTATGCTATCCGGTGCCAATCAGGATAATTTAAAAGAACTTCTTTGTACGCTGCTTGCGCTGCTTCCAAAAAACGGGCGAAAGGCAGGAGAACGGGATTCTATCTGTGTCACCGTCAGTGATTTTTCAAAGCCGGTGTTAGAAAAACTCTCGGCGGCAGTACAGCTTACAGGGTATGCAAAGGAAAACTGGAGTTTTATCAGCCATGAGGAAGCTTATGCGTATTACGCCTTTTCACAAAAAAAAGAGCTGTATGTCAACGGCGCGGTTTTACTCGATTACAGGGAAGACGGACTGCATACGCATTATATGACGATTGTAAAAAAAAGCGGTCAGGAAATGATACCGGAGGAAAGCCACGTTTACAGCTCCGAAATGATTTGTTCCGTGCCGCAAAGACGGAAAACACTGGCGCAGGCTGAAAAAGAACTGATACACTGTGTGCAGGATGCATTAAAGGATAAAATCGTATCTGCGGTATATCTGACGGGCGCCGGTTTTGAAGCAGAAAATCTGCCCAAGGAACTGACCCATGTGCTGTGCGCGCGCAGAAAAGCATTTGCGGGACAGAATCTGTTTGTAAAAGGTGCTGCATATGCTGCATTAAAGGAAGACACTTCTGCCGGTCATAGCAGCGGCAGACTGCTGGCGTGCAGAAACCGCATTACCACGGGGCTTGAATTAAATATCAAAGAACGCGGCGAGGAAAAGCGGTTCCGCATGGTCAGACCGGGAACGAACTGGTACGAAGCCGGACGCAGTGTAGAACTGATACTGGAAGATATGAGAACGATTCCTGTTATTTTGCACAGATGTGACACCGGACATGAATGGACACAGGAAATTGACATCAGTGCGATACCGTTCCGCCAGGGCAGGATGACAAGAGTGGCTTTTGAAGTCCGTTTTGACAGTGACAGCCATTGCGTGGTACGGATAGAAGATATGGGCTTTGGCGGATTTGTCAAAAGTTCCGGGGTTGTAGTGGAAGAAGAAATAAATTTAGAAACAGACAAAATTGCACAGAAAGAGGAATGAATATGAGCGGAATCATTTTATGCCGGACCGGGCGGGCATTAAAGCCGCTGGTTTTGGAAGAACCGGGGGTACAAATCTATTCACTGGAAGAATTGTGCTATTATATATACAACAATATCTATATTCTGACAAATGCATTTTTAGATGAAAAACTTATTGCGTTTATCCGGACAGAGATTAAGGAACCGTTGCTGGCAGACAAGCTTGAGCAGTTGAAGTGTGAAAATGCAGGGCTGGCGGAAGCGGTTGTGACCATTTTAAAGTATGTGGATTATTATGATACGGCAGAAATTGAACAGGTAAAGGACCTGCTTGCGATGCTGGATACACAGAATGTCTATGAACGGATGAAAATGCGTGCAGACCGGTTCCTTGAAAAAGGCTGCTATTATAGTGCAATCAGCAATTATGATAAAATTGTAAATGGAGAGCGCGACATCAATCTTTCAGGGCTGTTTTACGCAAAGGTCTATCACAATCTGGGAACTGCCTATGCCAGAATGTTCTTCTTTGAAAAAGCGGCAAAGTATTTTGAAGAAGCGTATAAAATCGGTCAGCATGAAAAGTCCCGGAAATGTTATCTTGCGGCATGCCGTATGGCAGAGGGTGAGGAACAGATACGGGATATGCAGGCACCGGAAGAAGAACAGGTGCTGCAAAGAGAACTGGAACTGCTTACAGACAATGCACGTTACAGCGATGAATACCGTGCGATGCAGAAAATGGAACACTTAAAATCCGACGGTGAAGTAGCACAGTATTATAAGGCGATTGATGACTGCATGGACAGATGGAAAGCGCAGTATAGAAGGTATACGTCATAGACGGATGAAATGAGGAAATATGGGATTATTAAATTATATCAAGGGAACAATTAAAGAAAATTACGATTTGGAAGATATCGAGGACATTGAAGACATTGATGATTTTGTCTATGACGATGAGCAGAATACAGGGGAAGAACAAAATGCGGATAATTCGCGGACAGAAGATTTAACGGGACTTGTCAGCGAATTTGAAAAAAATTATCAGAAGCATGAAAAAAAAGCAAAAGCACCGCAGAAAAAGAATAAAAAGGTCAGTTCCGAAGAAAAAATTCAGGAACAGCGCAGAAAAGCAAAAGAAGAAGAAAAAAAGTATGATGAGCTGTTAAACAGTGTGCAGGCAAAGTCCCTGATTCATGTAGTAGATAAGATGAATCAGGCAGGGACACAGGAAAATTATTCGGGGAAGCTGGCAAAAGAAGAAAAAGAAGAAACGGAATATTTAAAACAGCTTGAAAAAGAAGAAGAAAAAAAGCGGATTCAGGAAGTTTTAAATTATTCGGAAGAAGATAAAGAATTCGATGCCAGTGCCGTACATATCCCGGATGTATCCAGAACACCGCGCCGTCTGGACAATATTAATACGGATTACTACGATAAGGAAGAAACAAAAGCCTATATCCGCAGCCAGTGTGAAATCATGGAAGAAGCCACCGGACACATTGAACTGGCGATGGAAGAATACAATGTCGTTACGGAACATTTTTCGGATATCCAGCTGATTGATACGGCACCGGACAATATCCGCAGAAGGATTACGGAAACGGCAGACCGTGTAGATAATCTGACGGTAGACCGGCGGATTTTTAAATCCGGCGAGCATAAGCTTTCCACCCATACATATCACCGCATGGAACAGTTTGAAGATGAACTGCCGCGTGGTATGAAGTATCTGGAAAAACAGGAATCGTATTATGAAACCGTCAAACGGGATATGAGGATTCTTGAAGGGGAACGCATGAGTCTGCGCATGGAGGCTGCGGCACTCACAACGCGCCAGCTGCGTATCAGAAGCCTTGCCCTTGCCGCGATTGTCGGGCTGGCATTCGTATTTATGGTATTTTTCATTGCGCTTTCCGTAACGGAAGATACACAAAATACCATGCTTTATATTGTCGTTGCCTTTCTGGGAGCGGTGCTTGCCCTTGGCATGTTTGCCCTGCTAAAATATACGGAACGGCAGGTTCTGGTGACGGAAATCAAACTCAATAAAGCTACGACATTACTGAATAAAACAAAGATTAAGTATATCAACGCAGCCAATACGCTTGATTATGAATATCATAAATATCATGTCAGAAGTTCGTATGAACTGTCAAAGAAATATGAAGTTTATATGGACATGAAAAATGAGCAGCGCAAGATTGTACAGATGACGACCAAATTAAGTGAAGCAGAAGAAGATTTACTGGATTTACTCAAAAAACTCGGACTCTATGATGCCAAATTGTGGCTGTCACAGGTACGTGCCCTTGTATACAGCAAGGATATGGTGGAAGTGCGGCACGATTTGAATACACAGCGCCAGAAACTGCGCAAACAGATAGAATATAACGAAAACAGGATTGAGGAAGCAAAGAAGAATATTAAAGAGGCAGCGGTCCGTAATCCCGACTGTATGGACGAAGCAATCCATATTATTGAGCAGTTTGAGAGTAAAAACGTAAGAAATCAGTAAAAACTGCTTGCCAATTTGTAGTCATATGATAAAATAAAAGTTAGGTTTTGCAATTGGAGGAAAAGAAAATGATGAAAGAAAGACTGCATGAAATCAGAGAAAAGGCATTAGCCCAGATTAATTCCACTGATTCACTTGAAAAATTAAATGAGGTAAGAGTTTCTTTCCTGGGTAAAAAGGGAGAACTTACAGAAGTCTTAAAGGGCATGAAAGACGTTGCACCTCAGGACAGACCGGCAGTTGGACAAATCGTAAATGAAACCAGACAGGCAATTGAGGAAGTACTGGAAAACGCGAAAAAGGAACTTTCCGCAAAAATGCGTGAAGTCCAGTTAAAGAGCGAAGTGATTGATGTAACACTTCCGGCAAAGAAAAACAATGTCGGACACAGACATCCAAACACTGTTGCACTCGATGAAGTAAAGAGAATATTTGTCGGCATGGGTTATGAAGTCGTAGAAGGACCGGAAGTAGAATATGATTATTACAATTTTGAAGCGTTAAATATCCCTGCAAATCATCCGGCAAAAGATGAACAGGATACATTTTATATTAATGATAAAGTTGTACTGAGAACCCAGACTTCACCGGTTCAGGTCCGTGAAATGGAAAAAGGCAAACTGCCGATCCGTATGATTGCGCCGGGCAGGGTATTCCGTGCAGATGAAGTCGATGCAACCCATTCTCCATGCTTCCATCAGATTGAAGGCATGGTTATTGATGAGGGTATTACATTTGCAGATTTAAAAGGAACACTGGCTGAATTCGCAAGAGAGTTATTCGGACCGGAAACAAAAGTAAAATTCCGTCCTCATCATTTTCCATTTACAGAGCCAAGTGCAGAAATGGACGTGACATGTTTTAAGTGCGGCGGTAAGGGCTGCCGTATGTGTAAGGGCGAAGGCTGGATTGAAATTCTTGGCTGTGGTATGATTCACCCGCATGTATTTGAAATGAGCGGTATTGACCAGAACAAATATACAGGATTTGCATTCGGAATCGGTTTGGAAAGAATTGCGTTGCTGAAGTATGAAATTGATGACATGAGACTTCTCTATGAAAATGACGTAAGATTCTTAAAACAGTTCTAAAAAGAACGACGGCTGTAAGACAGCAAAGAAATTGGATACGAGGAAAGGATATTGAATCATGAATACATCATTAAATTGGATTAAGGCAATGGTTCCGGGACTGGAAGTAACAGACCAGGAATTCAGGGACGCAATGACACTTTCGGGAACAAAGGTGGAAAATTTTACCGCTTTTGACAAAAATCTTGATAAAATCGTTGTCGGACAGATTGAATCGGTCGAAAAGCACCCGGATGCAGATAAGCTGGTAATCTGCCAGGTGAATGTCGGCAGTGAAACTGTTCAGATTGTAACAGGCGCACCGAATATTCCGGTGGGTTCATCAGGACAGAAAGTACCGGTTGTATTAGATGGCGGATGTGTGGCAGGTGGTCATGACGGCGGCGCACTTCCGGAAGACGGCATTAAGATTAAAAAGGGTAAGTTAAGAGGTGTAGAAAGCTTCGGTATGATGTGTGCCATTGAAGAACTCGGTTCTTCCCGTGAATTTTATCCGGATGCACCGGAAAACGGCATTTACATTTTAGGTGATGATGCACAGGTTGGAGAAGATGCCGTTCACTATCTCGGTTTAGATGATACCGTATTTGAATATGAAATTACAAACAACCGTGTAGACTGCTACAGTATTATCGGTATTGCAAGGGAAGCAGCGGCAACCTTCAGAAAGCCGTTTACACCGCCGGTTGTAACAGAAACAGGCAACGCAGAAGACATTAACGATTATGTAAAGGTTGATGTGGAAGCCACAGACCTCTGTAGCCGTTACACCGCAAGACTTGTAAAGAATATCAAGCTTGCTCCGTCACCGAAGTGGATGCAGCTCAGACTGGCATCAGCAGGTATCCGTCCGATTAACAACATCGTGGATATTACAAACTACGTTATGGAAGAATATGGTCAGCCAATGCACGCTTATGATTATGACACCCTTGCAGGCGGTAAGATTGTTGTAAGACGTGCCAAAGACGGTGAGAAGTTCATGACATTGGATGGACAGGAAAGAACACTTGATTCTGATATGCTGATGATCTGTGACGGTGAAAAGGCTGTCGGTCTTGCAGGTATCATGGGCGGTGAAAATTCCAAGATTACGGATGACGTAAAGACCATGTTATTTGAAGCTGCAACCTTTGACGGCACAAATATCAGAAAGGCAACAAAGCGCCTGGGTCTTCGTACAGATGCTTCCGGTAAGTTTGAAAAGGGCTTAGATCCTGAAAATGCACTGGCGGCAATGAACAGAGCATGCCAGTTAATCGAAGAACTTGGAGCCGGTGAAATTGTCGGCGGCGTGGTTGACGTATATCCGAATAAGAAGGAAAGAGTCAGAGTTCCGTTTGAACCGGAAAGAATCAATGCACTACTGGGTACAAATGTTTCCGTGGAAGAAATGCTTGGATACTTTAAGATGCTTGAATTAGACTATGATGAAGCAAAGCAGGAACTGATTATTCCGACGTTCCGTCAGGATTTATTAAGAACAGCGGATATTGCGGAAGAAGTTGCAAGATTTTTCGGATATGCCAATATTCCTACAACACTGCCACACGGAGCTTCTACAATGGGTAAGATTTCCTTCAAGCAGAGAGTGGAAGATGTAGCCGGAGAAATCGCACAGTTCTGCGGATTCTCACAGGCAATGACTTATTCATTTGAAAGTCCGAAGGTATTTGATAAGTTAAAGCTGGCAGCAGATGCAGAGGAAAGAAAGACAGTTGTCATTTCCAATCCGTTGGGAGAAGATTTCTCCATTATGAGAACACTGCCGTTAAACGGAATGCTGAATTCGCTTGCAACCAACTACAACCGTAGAAATAAAGATGTAAAGCTTTATGAACTGGCAAAGGTTTATGTTCCGGTAGAAGGAGAAGACCTTCCGGATGAGAGAGTACAGTTCACACTGGGCTTCTACGGCGACGGCGATTTCTTTACAATGAAGGGTGTTGTTGAAGAATTCTTAGAAAAAATCGGTATGAGTGCAAGACCGGAATATGATCCGGAAGCCGGAAAGACATTTTTACATCCGGGACGTCAGGCAGAGATTCTTTACAAAGATACTGTAATCGGTTATCTCGGTGAAGTACACCCGGATGTTGCAGACACCTATGGACTGGGCGAGAGAACATATATTGCCGTACTTGATTTACCGGAAATTTTACCGTTTGCTTCATTTGACAGAAAGTACGAAGGCATCGCAAAATTCCCTGCTGTTACAAGAGATATCAGTATGGTAATGCCAAAGACGGTACTTGTCGGTGAAGTAGAAAAGATTATTGAAAAGAGAGGCGGAAAGCTTCTTGAAAAATATAACCTGTTTGATATTTATGAAGGTGCACAGATTAAGGAAGGTTTCAAGTCCGTAGCTTATACCATTTCTTTCCGTGCAAAGGACAGAACATTAGAAGATAAAGATATCCAGCCGATTATGGAAAAGATTCTGGGAGACCTTTCCGGCATGGGCATCGAACTTCGTTCTTAATTATGAATAAAAAACAGCCCGTTCTGCGGCAGAAAAGCTAACTGCCGCGAAGCGGAAAAAGATAGGAATGGAGCAGCATATGGAATCAATGAATTTACATGATTTTTATTATGATCTGCCACAGGAGCTGATTGCACAGGACCCGCTGTCAGACCGTTCCAGTTCAAGACTGATGGTACTGGATAAAAAGACAGGGGAAATACAGCACAAAATTTTTAAAGATGTGATTGATTACTTAAATCCGGGAGATTGTCTGGTCATTAACGATACCAAGGTGATTCCGGCTAGACTGATAGGCGAAAAAGTCGGAACGGGCGCGGCAATCGAAGTGCTTTTGCTTACCCGCAAGCAGGATTTAAAAGACACATGGGAAGTGCTTGTAAAGCCGGGTAAAAAGGCAAAAATCGGTACACAGATCAGCTTTGGCGGTGGAAAATTAATCGGAGAGATTGTGGATATTGTAGAAGAAGGCAATCGTATGATACAATTCACTTATGACGGTATTTTTGAAGAAATACTCGATGAACTGGGTCAGATGCCGCTTCCACCGTATATCACACACCGTCTGGAGGATAAGAACCGTTACCAGACCGTTTATGCAAAGCATGAAGGTTCTGCAGCGGCACCGACAGCGGGTCTTCATTTTACAAAAGAACTGCTGGAAAGGATACAGGAGAAGGGTATTGAAATTGCCCGTGTCACGCTGCATGTCGGACTTGGAACGTTCCGTCCGGTAAAGACAGAAAACATTCTGGAGCATCATATGCATTCAGAATTTTATACGGTGACACAGGAAGCAGCAGACAAGATTAATACGGCGCGCAAAAACGGCGGAAAGATTATTGCAGTCGGTACGACAAGTACACGTACACTGGAATCTGTCGGGACAGAAGATGGTACAGTAAAAGCCGGCAGCGGCTGGACCCAGATATTTATTTATCCGGGATATCAGTTTAAGGTTATTGACAGCCTGATTACCAATTTCCATCTGCCGGAATCCACGCTGGTGATGCTGGTTTCAGCACTGGCAGGCAGGGAACACGTTCTTGCGGCTTATGAAGAAGCCGGAAAAGGAAAAGACAGGTTTTTCAGTTTTGGAGATGCTATGTTAATAAAGTAACTTAAAAGTTTACTTTTTAAGGATCATAACAGGGGGAGTACTTATGGGTGATGAAAGAAGAAGAACAAAAAGAATTGATGTAGAAGCAAATTTATCAATTCGTCCGATTACAGATCAGGATACTAAGGGAGAATTTATTGCTGTTCATGCAACGAATGTATCAAGCGGTGGAATTGCATTTAAAACAAAAGACGTTCTGCCGTTACATTCTTTTTATGACATGTTGCTTGAAATGAGCGGATGTGATAAAATTGAAACCGTTATTGAAGTTGTGCGGATTGCATCACAGGACGAAGACGGCACGGAGTACGGCTGGCGTTTTGTAGGACTTGGCAAAGAAGCCCAGTTCCGTATTGATGTATTCCGTATG
>OBAB01001116.1_pt1 | contig 12406 bp, 13 predicted proteins | sample 1516501 | NCBI WGS metagenome assembly OBAB01 (sample SAMEA2579906, study PRJEB22360) | human gut metagenome
GATTCAGGATGCAAGGTCATTATCGGTCTTTACGAGGGTTCTAAGTCATGGAAGAGAGCTGAGGAGCAGGGCTTTGAAGTATTCACAGCAGCAGATGCAGCTAAGAGAGCCGATATTATTATGATTCTGATTAATGATGAAAAACAGGCTAAGTTATATAAGGAATCAATCGAACCAAATCTTGAACCGGGCAATATGTTAATGTTCGCTCATGGTTTCAACATTCATTTTGGTCTGATTAAGGCTCCTAAGGGCGTAGATGTTACAATGATCGCACCAAAGGCTCCTGGACATACAGTACGTTCTGAATATCAGGCAGGTAAGGGTACACCTTGTCTTGTAGCTGTTGAACAGGATGCAACAGGTAAGGCACTTGATATGGCACTGGCTTATGCACAGGGTATCGGAGGAGCAAGAGCCGGTGTTCTTGAAACTACATTCAGAACAGAAACAGAAACAGACCTTTTTGGTGAGCAGGCAGTTCTTTGCGGTGGTGTTTGTGCATTAATGCAGGCTGGTTTTGAAACACTCTGCGAAGCCGGATATGATCCAAGAAATGCATACTTTGAATGTATCCATGAAATGAAGTTAATCGTTGACTTAATCTATCAGTCAGGTTTTGCAGGAATGAGATATTCTATCTCTAACACAGCAGAATATGGTGATTACATTACAGGTCCTAAGATTATCACAGAGGATACAAAGAAGGCTATGAAGAAAATTCTTTCTGATATCCAGGATGGTACATTTGCGAAGGAATTCTTATTAGATATGTCAGAAGCAGGTGGACAGGTTCACTTCAAGGCTATGAGAAAGTTAGCTTCAGAACATCCATCAGAAGCTGTTGGTGAAGAAATCAGAAAGCTTTATAGCTGGAATGATGAATCAGATAAGTTAATCAATAACTAATCGTAATACATAACGAGGTCAGGGCGGCTGTGTTTTGCACAGCCGTCTTTTTAAGTTATGCAGATTTTCAAGGGTGCCAATATTTTAAAAACCGGAAAACGGAGCGAGGGACATGTTTTGACAGAAAAATATAAAAATTTTATATTTTTAGGATTTTTTTGTTTTGTATTCTGTGTTAAAATAATTTTGTATACAGCAGGCAGCGGAAGCAATGCTGCTTAGGAATGGAGTTTTTATGGAATTTAAAAGAATAGATGATACGAAATTCCAGTGTTTATTAGATGAAGATGATTTAGAAGATAACAATATTTCACTGGATGATTTTTTTAGAAATGATACAAAAAAGATTCACGGACTGCTCGATGTAATATTAGAAGAAGCACAGAAATCAATTGGCATTATGATGGATGGCGGTGTGATGTCTTTACAGCTGGCACCACAGCCAAATCATACCATCCTGCTCACTATTTCGTCCGGACACGATGAATTCAGCGATATGATTAGAAATGCAGGAAAGATGATGACAGACAGGATTTTATCGGATATCCACGATGCGGGCAGCAATGTTATTAAAAAAGAAGATGCCGGTGATGCAATCAAGTCAGCACCGTTTGTTCCGGTAGAAAAATTAGAGGAGCAGATTAAAAATAAGCTGAAAAAAACAGCAAAACAGCAGGAAGACCAGATGATTGCCATTTACCGTTTTGCATCAATGCAGGCAGTAGAGGAATTTGCACAGAATTGTCCAAAGACATGGGGATTAAAGAACAGTCTTTATAAGCATAAAGAACAGGCATGTTTTTATTATATTGTAGAACGTACAAGATGTGCACAGGAAAAATATCAGTATATCTGCGATTTATTAACGGAATATGGCGGATATGTTTCATCGAAAAAGGAAACAGCGGCATATATCATGGAACATTGTGAAATACTGATAGAAAATAATGCTGTCAATATTATGAAAAAATATTGTATGTAAAGCAGGAAATGAGGAGAAACATGTTAGAATTACAAAATATCGGATATGCTGTTGAAGAAGGAAATACAAGAAAAGAGATTTTAAAGAATATCAGCTTAAAGATAGATGACCGTTTTGTAGCAATTACAGGTCCAAACGGCGGAGGAAAGTCTACACTTGCCAAAATTATTGCAGGCATTAATAAGCCGACAAGCGGTAAGATTTTACTGGATGGGGAAGATATTACAGATTTATCCGTTACGGAGCGTGCTAATAAAGGAATTAGTTTTGCATTTCAGCAGCCGGTCCGTTTTAAGGGACTGACCGTACGGGATTTAATTACGCTTGCAAAAGGTGAAAAGATTTCTGTAGCAGAGGCCTGTTCATATTTATCAGAAGTCGGATTGTGTGCGAAGGATTATATCAACCGCGAAGTGAACGCATCATTATCCGGAGGCGAATTAAAAAGAATTGAAATTGCGATGATTATTGCCCGGGGAACGAAGCTGTCATTATTTGATGAACCGGAAGCGGGGATTGACCTTTGGAGTTTTAACAACCTGATTAAAGTATTTGAAGGTATGCACGAGAAAATTAACGGTTCAATCCTGATTATTTCCCATCAGGAACGCATTTTAAATATTGCAGATAAAATTATTGTGATATCTGATGGACAGGTGGCGGAACAGGGAACGAAACAGGAAGTGCTGCCGAAGCTTTTAGCTTCATCCGAAGCCTGTGAAACACTGATGAATAAGCTGGTATAGGAGGTAGGAATGGACGAGATACAAAAAAGTCTGCTCGAAAAGATTGCGGACATTCATGAAGTGCCGGAAGGCGCATATAATATCCGCTCAAACGGACAGTTAGAAGGCAGAAATACAACAGCCAATATTGATATTGTAACCAAAAAGGACAAACCGGGCATTGATATTATTATCAAACCGGGTACAAAAAATGAAAGTGTGCATATTCCGGTTATTTTAAGTGAAAGCGGCTTAAAGGATATGGTGTACAATGATTTTTATATTGGAGAGGGTGCAGATGTAACCATTGTTGCAGGCTGTGGCATTCATAACTGCGGTGTAGATACATCGGAACATGACGGAATCCATACATTTTATATCGGTAAAAATGCAAAGGTAAAATATATTGAAAAGCACTACGGCGAAGGGGATGGTGCAGGTGAGCGTATTCTAAATCCGACGACGATTGTGCATATTGAAGACGGCGGCTATATGGAAATGGAAACGACCCAGATTAAGGGTGTGGATTCCACGGTGCGCGATACAAAGGCAGACCTGGCAGACGGTGCAACGCTTGTTATCAAGGAAAAGATTATGACACACGGACGCCAGACGGCAGAAACGAATTTTACGGTAGAGTTAAACGGTGTAGACTCCAGTGCCAATGTGATTTCACGTTCTGTTGCCAAGGGTGAATCCAAGCAGGTGTTCAATTCAAATATCTGCGGAAATAATCAATGCTATGGTCATACAGAATGTGATGCGATTCTGATGGATAATGGTCATGTCAAGGCAGTTCCGTCATTGGAAGCCAACAATCTGGATGCAAGTCTGGTACACGAAGCAGCAATCGGAAAAATTGCCGGTGATCAGTTAATCAAGCTGATGACACTCGGATTAACGGAAGCGCAGGCAGAGGAACAGATTATTAACGGGTTTATGAAATAATGTGCGCAAGCAATGAGCCGTGCCAGCTGAAAGCAGAAAAAAGAGCTGTGCTAGCACAAAGCTCTTTTTGATGGTTTCTGCTGATAGGGCGAACGCCCGACAGTCCAGGAAAGCAAGGCTTTCCTGGACATACACGGCGAAAATTGGTGAGTGGACGGATTGAGAAAGAGTGGATCAGATAGAATGAGATATCCAGCATATTTAAAGAAAAACGGAACAATCGGATTTGTGGCGCCGTCCTTCGGGTGTGCCACTGAACCGTATAAAAGTGCATTTGAAAGCGCACTGGCTGCATTTCATGAAATGGGCTATCAGACGATGCTTGGACCCAACTGCTACGCGGCAGAGGGGATCGGTATCAGTAATACACCACAAAAATGTGCGGCAGAATTACAGCAGATGTATGAAAACCCCGAAAATAATATTCTGTTATCTTGTGGCGGCGGTGATCTGATGTGCGAGATCCTGCCGTATATCGACTGGGAAGCGATAAAAAAAGCACCGCCGAAGTGGTTTGCGGGCTATTCGGACAATACGAATTTCACTTTTTTGCAGACGATAATGGCAGATACAGCATCCCTTTATGCGCCATGTGCGGGTGCATTCGGCATGAAGCCGTGGCACAGGGCAGTGCAGGATGCTTTCGGGGTACTGACGGGTACATTGGAAGAAACGGCAGGTAACAGCGGAACAGAACGTGAAAGTGCAGCTGATGGACAGAAAAAAATGCCTGAAAGAAAGATTACAATAACGGATTATGATTTATGGGAAAAAGAATCTTTAAAATCCGAAGAAAATCCAACAGCACCGTATCATGCCACGGAAAAGTCCGTACTGAGGGTATACAGTGAGGACGGTACGGTAACAACACAGACACGGGTATCGGGCAGGCTGCTTGGCGGCTGTATGGACTGCCTTGTAAATCTTACAGGGACATCGTTTGATAAGGTGGCAGAGTTTCAGAAAAAATACCGTGATGACGGCATTTTATGGTTTCTGGAAAGCTGTGATTTGAATGTGATGAGTATCCGCCGTGCCATGTGGCATATGAAGCAGGCAGGCTGGTTTGAGAATACCAAGGGATTTCTGATAGGACGTCCGTTGCAGTTTGGACAGGAAATGATGGGCTTAGACCAGTACGAAGCGGTGATGGGCATTGTAAGGGAATATCACGTGCCGGTCATTATGGACGTAAGTATCGGACACCTCCCGCCTTCCATGCCGGTTATCTGTGGCAGTCTGGCAGAGGCAGTAGTGCATGAAAATAAGCTGACACTGGAGATGCGACTGCGGTAATGAAAAAATGAAGTATTTTTTGTCGTCAAGTAACACGGGACAAAAAATACTTCATTTTTTTCGCTCTTAATCGCGCAGATAAATATCTCTTGTATAGACTTTATCTTTTACATCGTCTAAAACAGAATCGTAGCGGTTCGTGACGATGACGTCAGAAGCTTTCTTAAATTCATCCAGATTTTTTATCACTTTAGAATTACAGAACTTATCTGTATCAATGGATGGTTCGTAGATAATAACTTCCACTCCCTGCGCCTTGATACGTTCCATAATACCGAGGATGGAGCTTTGACGGTAGTTGTCTGAATGGGTTTTCATTGCAAGGCGGAACAGTCCGACAACATTTGGATTCATATCTAAAATGCGCTCTGCAATAAAATCCTTCCGCGTACTGTTGGCGGCAACTATCGCCGACATAATGTTGTTTGGCACGTTTTTGTAGTTGGCAAGCAGCTGTTTGGTGTCCTTTGGCAGACAGTAGCCGCCGTATCCAAAGGATGGATTGTTGTAATGTCTGCCGATTCGCGGGTCCAGTCCGATACCTTCAATAATCTGTTTGGAATTTAATCCGCGCACATCTGCAAAGGTATCCAATTCGTTAAAGAAAGAAATGCGGAGTGCGAGATAGGTATTGGCGAATAATTTAATTGATTCTGCCTCAGTTGTTTTTGTAAAAAGCACCGGAATGTCGGTTTTAATTGCACCTTCGCTTAACAGTCCGGCAAATTTTTTGGCACAGTTTAATAAATCCGGCTGTTCACTGTCGCAGCCTACGATAATCCGGCTTGGATAGAGATTGTCGTATAATGCTCTGCCTTCCCGTAAAAATTCCGGTGAAAATAAGATTTTTTCATATCCGATTTTGGCAATTAACTCACGGGTGTATCCGACAGGAACCGTTGATTTGATGACAATTGCGGCGTTAGAGCCGCAGGATAGCACATCCGATACAACCCGTTCTACGGAACTGGTGTCAAAATAATCTTTTTTTGAGTCATAGTCTGTGGGTGTGGAGATAATGACATAATCCACAGCTTTATAGACAGAACATCCGTCCGTTATTGCAGTCAACTGCAACGGGTGACCGGAAAGATATTCTTCGATTTCTTTATCTGCAAAAGGAGAAATCCGCTGATTAATTTTGTCAATTTTATCCTGGATAATATCTATTAAATAGACTTCATGGTGCTGGGCAAGTAAAATGGCGTTTGACAACCCCACATATCCGGCACCGACAACTGCGATTTTCATAATTGTTCAAATGACCTCCTCAATATAATAGCATTAGTTTAGCACAAAAGTACCGTAGAATCAAATTTATAAATAAAATAGTATTAAAACATAAGTAATTAGATATTGATAAATAAAAATGAATATTGTATAATAAATTTAGTTTTTTTGTGCTTGTGTTTAGAAAATTATTTTACTTTTGGGGAAAAGTATGAGGCTTTAGGGAAGGACAGCGCTATGGGAGATGCAATGGCAATGCGTTCCCTGCTTGAAAACAATCTGGGGATGATTATTGCATTTGACGGGCAGGGGACCGTGACATTTTTGAATGGTATTGCAAGAGAGGAACTGGATTACCGGCAGGGAAAGAAAAAGATTTCTGTTGAAGATATTTTTCCAACGTTAATCAGGGAAAACTGCAATTATGATGAATATGTAAATTCAGTACAGGGACAGTTAATCAAGACTGTGGCATATCGTAAGAATAATACGTGTTTTCCGGTGATGATACGTTTTTCAAAATTGTTTTTTGAAGATGTCGGACAGATTAATGCCGTAGCAGGGCTGAATATTCAGGATGAAGAAGATGCAATCCGTGAATTAAAAAAAGTTGAGCAGGAGATGGAGCAGAATTTAAAGGCACGTGACAGTTTTGTGGCAAATATTACCCATGAACTGCGTACGCCGGTCAATGGAATTAAAGGTCATGTAAAAAATCTGCTGGATCTGGAAACAGAGCCATCTAAGAAATCCACACTGGGTATCATTATCCAATGCTGTAACAATATGGAGAAAATTATTAATAATCTGCTGGATTTTTCAAAAATGGAGGCAGGCAAATTTGAAATCTGTGAAAAACCGTTTGAATTCAAAAGCTGTGTCAATCAGGCGATGGATACCAACCGGCCAGTGGCAAATCAGAAAGGGCTGCATTTTCATGCGTTTGTAGCAGAAGACGTGCCGCAGACGGTTATCGGGGACGAATTAAGGATTACACAGATTATGAACAATCTGCTGTCCAACGCATTGAAGTTTACTTCAATGGGGGCGGTGACACTGGAGGTTTATAAAACACATCAGCGTGAAGATGTTGTTGAACTGACATTTTTTGTAACCGATACCGGAATCGGTATTGATGCGCAGGGCAGGCAGAAGCTGTTTCAGAGTTTTTCGCAGGCGGATGATTCGATTACGAGAAGATACGGCGGAACGGGTCTGGGACTGTATGTCACTAAACAGCTGGCAGAGCAGATGCACGGACATATTGAAGTAGAAAGTGAACCGGGCAGGGGCAGTACATTCAGCTGTGCAATTAAGGTCAAAGTACCTGTACAGGCGGTGGAGCAGGAAAAGGAACAGAATATTGAGTTTGATATTTCTAACTTGAAGAATCATCTGCTGGGAACGCAGGCAAAGAGCCGGATGGAACAGGTTTATATGTATGGAAGCGCAGCTAACAGGCGGGAACTTGCCATCAATATGGAAAAACTGGTTTTGTGCATCGAGATGGAAAACTGGGAAAAGGCAGAAGGGTTTGCGGAAAATATTAAAACGCTTTGTGCAGAATCCGGGGAGCAGACATTAAAGAGCAGGACATTTCGTCTGCTGATGGCAGTCCGGAAAGAAGATTATAAGCAGGCAATCGGATATTCGGAAGAAATCCGTACAATTTTAAAACTAAAAGAACCGGGGGCAGAAGGTGTATGAAGCAGAATGATAAACAAATACCGGTAATTTTGATTGTTGATGATGTGGAAGTCAATGCAAGATTATTAAAAAAGATGGTTGAAAAAATGGGATATCAGGGGCTGACTGCAACAGGCGTAAAAGAGGCGGTCAGTCAGATGCAGAAAGAACTTCCGCAGCTGATCTTGCTGGATATTATGATGCCGGATATGAGCGGTTACCAGTTTTGCGAATTATTAAAAGAAAATCCGGATACAAAGGATATTCCTGTCATCTTTGTATCGGCAGCCAGCGAGCTTGATGATAAAATGAAGGGCTTTCAGGTGGGGGCGGTTGATTTTATCAGTAAACCGTTTGACTATGGCGAAGTGGCAATGCGGGTTAATACACATTTAAAAATGTATCAGATGAAGCAGGAACTTGAAGACAGTAACCGCAGACTGAGCATTATTGTCAGTGAACAGGCAAAAAAATATGATGAAGAACAAAAAAGACTGTTAAAGGCACTGGCAAAGATTACGGAAGGCAATAATGCAACCGGTATGACAAAACATCTGGAAAATGTGGCATATAATGCAAGACTGCTGGCCCAGGCATTAAATTTTACGGAAAAGTATGAAAACCAGATTTCTAAAACTTATATTGAAGCAGTGGAGCTTGCCGGTGCGGTACATGATATCGGAAAACTGACCGTTCCGAAAGAAATTCTTGATAAGCCCACAAAGCTTACGGAAACAGAGTGGGAGATTATGAAGCACCATACGGATAACGGGGATGAATTAATACGGGCGGCATATCCGGATGTAGAGGATAATACATTTGTCAAGGTGGCATGTGATGTGGTGCGGTCCCATCATGAGGACTGGGACGGAAGCGGATATCCTGAGCGGTTTAAAGGGCAGTGATATTCCGCTGAGTGCGCGGATTGTAAAAATCGTGGATGTTTATGACAGTATTTTGTCAGACCGGTGTTACAGGAGTGCGTACACCAAAGAGGAGTCGTTAGCTTATATGAAACAGGGAAGTAAAAGCCGGTTCGACCCATATATTCTGGAGGTATTTTTAAAGATTGAGAAGCAGCTGAGAAAGTAGCGGGGAAAAGCGATGACAGATGAAGAATTTTCACGCATTGTAAAATATACGGCGGTGCGTTACGGGATTAATTTATATCACAAAAAAGTCATGGTAGAGGGACGGCTTTCCAATTATCTGGCGGCAAACGGATTTAAAAGTTATACGGAATATATGGATCGGGTGGAAGCAGATTACACCGGGCAGGAAGCCCAGAATCTGATAAATATCCTTACGACCAATCACACATATTTTATGCGGGAGCCTGAACATTTTGAGTTTTTTAAAAATGTGATTCTGCCGGAATTAAAAGAACGGGAAAAGACTGGAATGGATTTACGGATATGGTCTGCGGCGGCATCGTCAGGACAGGAACCATATACGATTGCCATGATACTCAAAGATTTTTTGGGACCGGAGTATAATGCATGGGAAACTTCCGTGCTGGCAACGGATATTTCAAGAAAAGTACTGGACAGCGCGGTGGACGGTATTTATAGTGCAGAGCAGATTAATACACTGCCTGTCTGGTGGAGGAACAGTTATTTTGTGCCGCTGCCCGATGGAATGTATCAGGTGAAAAAAGAACTGCGCCAGCAGGTGGTTTTCAGACAGTTTAATCTGATGAATCCACTGCCGTTTAAGAAAAAAATGCATGTGATTTTTTTGAGAAATGTCATGATTTATTTTGACGAAACGACCAAGAGAAAACTGGTTCAGCGACTTTATGAATTTTTAGAGCCGGGTGGTTATCTGATTATTGGCAGTACAGAGAATATCGACAGAAGCGCAGTGCCGCTTGTTTATGTCCGACCGTCCATATTCAGGAAAGAATAAATATAGGGAGGAAATACAAAACGATGAAAAAAATAAAAGTTCTGATTGTAGAGGACTCCCTGATGTTCCGGCAGATTTTAGTCCGGAATCTTATAACAGACCCAATGTTAGAGGTTGTGGCACAGGCCTCAGACCCTTATGAAGCAAGAGATGCCATTTTAAAATACGAACCGGATGTGATGACGCTGGACATTGAACTGCCGCGAATGGACGGCATTGAATTTTTAAGGAAACTGATGCCGCAGTATCCGCTGCCGACCGTGGTAATCAGCGCATTAAGCGACAGGGTATTTGATGCGATGTCGGCAGGTGCTGTGGAATTTGTCAATAAGCCGTCAGGAATGACAGCGGATTGCAGAATTTATCAGGGGAGAACTGATTACAAAGATAAAAATTGCATCTACGGTACAGGTTGGAAAACTAAAACGGGTAGGAAGCTACAGTTTCAGGCAGAATGGGTATAGCACAGGAGCCGGAACGGTTGTTGCAATCGGTGCATCAACGGGCGGGACGGAAGCCATTTATGAGGTGGTCAGGCGGTTTCATCAGGATATACCGGGAACGGTTATTGTGCAGCATATGCCGCCGGGATTTACCAAAATGTATGCGGAGCGGTTAAATAACCAGTGCCGCGTGGTGGTACGGGAAGCAAAAACCGGGGACAGGGTTGTGCCGGGACAGGTGTTAATTGCCCCCGGAGATGCCCATATGCGGCTGTTAAAAGTCAACGGTGAATATCAGGTGGAATGCAGAAGCGGACCGAAAGTCAACGGACACTGTCCGTCAGTAGATGTCCTCTTTGAGTCGGTAGCAAAAGCAGCAGGAGCGGGGGCGGTTGGCATTATCCTTACAGGAATGGGAAATGACGGCGCAAAGGGATTGCTTGAGATGAGAAGGGCAGGAGCAAAAACAATCGGGCAGAACGAAGCCAGCTGTATTGTATATGGCATGCCAAAAGCGGCATATGATATCGGAGCGGTACAGCAGCAGGCAGAATTAACGCAGATTGCACAAAAAACGTATGATTGTCTGGAAACAGTCAGATAAAATATAGATGGAAAAGAGGGCGCAAAAATGAGAATTTTAATTGTTGAGGATGATTTTGCAAGCAGAAAGTTTATGATGAATTTTATGTCGGCATATGGGGACTGTGACGGCACGGTAGATGGCATGGAAGCGGTTGAAGCGTATATGATGGCGCTGGAAGATAAACAGCCGTATGACTTAATCTGCTTAGATGTCATGATGCCGGTCATGGATGGATATCAGGTCTTAAATACCATCCGGAATATGGAAAAACAGCGTGGTATCGAAGGCGATGACCGCGTAAAGATTATTATGATGACGGCATTAAATGAACAAAAAAATGTAAGAAAAGCCTTTGAAATGGGCTGCACGGTTTATTGTGCGAAGCCGGTTGATCTGGATAAATTAAAAAATGTGTTAAAGAAATTGAAACTGATATAATATCACAGGAGGAGAAGAAATGGCAGAAGATTTTAGTGCAGACGGCATGCTGGATATGTATCTGTATGAAAACGGACAGCTGCTTGAACAGCTGGAAGCGACAACCCTTGAAAAAAAGGACGCGGACAGCTTTGATGAAGCAGATATCAATGAGTTTTTCAGAGTCATGCACACCATTAAAGGTTCGTCAGGGATTATGATGTTTGATGACATTATGAAGCTTGCGCATAAGCTGGAAGATGTGTTTTATTTTATCAGGGAATCCAAGCCGGACAACGTTCCGCACATGGAGCTGGTAGAACACATTTTTCAGGTGTCGGATTTTATATCGGCAGAATTTGATAAAATCAGGGACGGGGGTGACCCGGACGGTGATGCCAAAGAACTGATTGATGAACTGGATGTGTTTTTGAAAAAAATTAAAAATGAAGCAACGGAGGATGGTAAAGAACTGCCGCCGGCAAATGTGCAGGAGCCGCCAAAGCAGTTTTATATTGCACCGGTAGCAACAGAAAACAGTAAGTTTTACAGGATTCACATTTTCTACCGTGCGGATACGCAGATGAGCAATCTGAGGGCGTACACGGCAGTGTATTCGTTAAAAGAAATTGCGGAGGATATTTTATATAAGCCGGAGGACATTGTTACGAATGAAGCTTCGGCAGATGTGATTTTAGCAGACGGTTTCCAGATGATGCTGCAGACCCAGAGCAGTAAGGAGGAAATTGAAAAGCTGATTGACGGGTCGGGTGTTGAAAAAATTGACATTACAGAGTGTACGCCGGATGAATACATTAAAGGCTTTGAAGCGCCGGTGATTGTCAATAACGGAAAGGTTATCGACCTGGATTCCGATGTGGAAACCATTGAAGCACGGGTGCAGAAGGAACAGGAAGCAAAAAAAAGCGAAGAACCAAAGCCCGGCGATTATGTTATTAAGACCAAAGAACCGGGAAAGCCAAAACAGCTGGCAAAAACCCGGAAGGAAAAACCGGCGGCGCAGACATTTATCAGTGTAAATGTGGCAAAAATGGATATGCTCATGGATTTAATCGGTGAGATTGTCATTGCAGAGTCGGTTGTTTTACAAAATCCTGATTTAAAAGTGCCGGGATTAAGCCTGAATAACTTTAACAAGGCAGCGGCACAGCTGACAAAGTTCACCTCGGAATTAATGAGCAGATTATTTCTTTAGATGGGGATTTTGGTAAGTATTAAAGTGAATTACGGATGAATAATGTGTAAATAGGTGCGG
>OBAB01001125.1_pt1 | contig 12333 bp, 14 predicted proteins | sample 1516501 | NCBI WGS metagenome assembly OBAB01 (sample SAMEA2579906, study PRJEB22360) | human gut metagenome
GATACGGTCAACCGGTTTCTTCCTGCGGCGGCTCTTTCAAGCCGTAAATCGCTTCCCGGATATACTTCCCGTCCGCGATTTCTGCCCGGTGCTGCAATACCTCGTTCCAGTCCTTGTAAAGCGGCACAAGGCGGTGAACGGTCAAGCCCTCCGGCACAAACTCCGCAAGGCGACTGCAAGCGTCGCTTCCGGCTTGGTCGCTGTCAAGGCAGAGGTACACGGTCTTGATGTTCGGACGGTCAGAGAGGAAACGCAGCAGGGCTTTTTCTCCCACGCCGCCCAGTGCAAGGTAGCTTTGTTTCTGCCATTCCTTTTTGAACAGGCAGAGGAAAGAGAGCAGGTCAACGGGGGCTTCAAAGACAAACAATCTTTCGCCCTCGCCACGGTAGCAGAAGTTAAATGCTTTGTCGCTGCCTTTCACATCAAGCCGGAAGTTCCCGGCTGTGCCGCGCTGGTGGGCGTATCGCGGTATGCCGCTTTCATCTCTGCCGACGAATACGGCGTTATGGTGGGCGGCTTCCTCGTAAATATCCCCGGTGGCAAAGAAAAAGCCCGACACATCTTCATCAATGCGGCGGGCTGCTGTGAGATAGTTCCTCGCTGTTCGGTTGTCGGGGCTGCGGGGCGGCAGTCGGAAGTCAGAAAAGGACGCGGGGCTTGGTCTGTCCGGCGGCGGGGCTGCGCCTTTTTCTCCTGTCAGCATTTCAACGGCTTCGGTAAAGCTCTTTCCGAAAAACTCCATGAGGAAGTCAACGGGGCCGCCGCCCTTGCTCTGGCTGTGCCTGTACCATTTGTTTCCCCGGACGGTCAAGCTGTCGTGCCGTTTCCAGCGGTACTCGTTCCCGGCGCGGGTAAGCTGCTCGCCCTGTGATTGCAGGAAAGAAACAAGGTCGGCTTGGTTGGCGCGGTCTATCTGCTCTTGGGTGTAATACATGGTTAATACCTCTCTTTCTGTGGTTGAATTGTTCATAGTTTTGAAGTAAAATAAAGTCAACAAACTTGAATTTGACAAAGGAGTGTGATTGTATGAAAAGGCAACTGCAAGGTATAGCATTGATTTTAGTTAGTATCCTGCTGATGTTAGGATATGGCAATGTGGCTTTTTTTGATTTAAGTTTCAAATGGGCTTTAATCTTTTCAGTTATCGGCATTACTGGCGTTATAATGACATTTTTACCCGATAAGAAGTGAACACATTCCTTTGTCGGATGGGAATAGAGGACGGACAGGCAAATCAGCTTGCCCGTCCTTTTCTTTATCGCTCCTGTTCCTGCCGCTTGGTGTGGTTCTGTGTCTGCTCCGGCTGCTCGGCTTTCAGTGCAATATCAACGCACTTGCGTATCTTCTGAAGCTCGGCAACCTCGGCGCGGGTATCTTTCAGTTTGGTATAATCGCTGTCCCTCTGTGTTTTGAGGTCAGCATATTCCTGTTCCCATTCCGCAATAGGCAAGGTCTTTGTTCCTTTCGGCAGATTTGCATGGAGATAGCGACTTGCTGCGTTCCATAGGGTCAGCTCGGCGCGGTGGGCTTCCTCATACTTATCCCGTTTGTTCGTCCAGCCATTTTTCAACTTTTTCAGTTCGGCATGAATGGGCTTGTACTGCAAATAATTCTCGCCATTCTCTATCAGCTTTTGCAGTTCTTTCATGCGCTGCTCGGCGGTTTTCATTCCCTCCCGGATAGCGTCAGCCTGTTCGCTGACAGAGGAAAGGGCTGCGTCCAGCTCGTCAAGGGTAGAGATACCATGCTCGGAAAGGTAGTTGACCGCCGCCGCTACGGTTTTCAGTTCGTCGGCTGCGTGCTGCCTTTGCCAACTCTGTGAATACTTCCGGCTCTTTTCTCTCTGAACGCTCAAATACTTCATCAGCAGATTTGCAAGGTTGGGAGATTGCGGCGGCTGTTCCGGGGCGGTTTCCCGCGCTTTGAACAGGTCGGCAATCCATTCCTTGAGCTTCCCAATCTGCGCCCGGATTTCCCGGATAAGGCGGTTTGTCTTTTGGATACTGCGGTTCAGTTCGCCTTTCTCGGTGGCGATGCCTTTCTTCTCCATCTGGCAAGCCGCCACGCCCATGTGGACGGTGGGTATCTCGTCAATTCCTCTCTCGGCGTTGCTGCGGTGGTCGATACGCTCCGGGCTTCCGTTCCTCTCCAAAAAGTCGTTGGTATAGTCAGCCCATGCCCTGCGCCACAAGAGGGTGTTGTCCTTGTCGTTCCAGCCTGTAAGGTCAATTTTGTGCGTCTTGTATCTGCCGCTTGGCAAGCGGATACGCTCGCCGTTCTCGTCAAGGTCATATTCCTTTTTGGACTTCGCCGCCCATGCGCCGCGCTCGTCAAGGGGACGCATGGTAAGCATGATATGACAATGGGGGTTGCCGCTGTCTGTGTCATGGATAGCAAAGTCAACGCACATTCCTCTGGAAACAAATTGAGAGGAACAGTATTCCCGGACAAGCCGTATCTGTTCCTCTCGTGATAATTCTATGGGGAGTGCCGCGTCAATCTCCCTTGCAAGCTGGGCGTTCCCGGCTTTCTCGTAAAGCTCCACGCTGTTCCACAAAGCAGCGCGGTCAGAGAAAGAGGGCGGGGCGTGTGGCGGCAACAGGATTTCCGTATGGACTACGCCGCCTTTATGGGTGTAGTCGTGGGTTTCTCCGTCCCACTCGTTTGTGATTTTCTCGCCGCTTCGGTAGGCGGCTGCGGCAACGGCAGACTTGCCTTTTCCCCGGCTGATTATGCTGATATTACAATGGTAAATGGCTATGGGTATCACCTCCGTTAGAGCGTCATTCAGACTTGTCGGAAGTGAACAGCTTGCAACGCAAGGTGTTTGCTTCCGGCAAGTACACAAAAGGGTAGACAGCGTAAGCTGTCGCAGGGGAAGTGTAGCTTCCCCTGTCTGCGGCAAAGCCGCCAATCTCGGAACATAGCAAGGTGCTGTGTGGAGAGATAAGCCCTCGGCAGAGCGCACACGCCCGTAAGGGTGTATAAGTGCGCCCTTAGTGCCTAAGGGATTTATCCGGCGTTCCCGTCCTCGGCTCGTTTTTTCAAAAACTCATGTGCTGGCTTGCTCGTCAAGGCAACCCTGAGAAGCGCGGCGGCTTCCTCGTCGGTCATGGTCTTTGCTTCCGGCACAATGCTTTCAAAGACCGCGCCCCGGACGATAAGGCGGTGGCTGCGTGTCCGGCGTTCCTCTTTGGATAACTTCTGACGCAACATCTTTTCCCGGTTCTCAAACTGCCGGATTTTCTTCTTTCCGTCCTCAATCTCGGCAGTCAATTCCTCGCGGGTTTTCTCTCTCGGTTTCGTCATAGCTGGCCGCTCCTTTCTGCCTGTCGGCATAGAAAAAGGACAGTCGATTTGCTCGGCTGTCCTGATGGTAGTATTAAATTTTCATGGGGTTATCCGTTGAAAGAACTTAGGTCAAGCGCACCATTATTTATCAGCTCTTGGATAATGGTAGCCAAATCGTTTTTCACACTTTCGCTTTCAGTTTTTGCACCCGCATTTTCAACGTATACGGTGCTATCTCCCAACTTAAAGGTCGCATAGTAAATTACATTCTGTTCTCCCACGCTGTTCCGGTCTGTTACAAAATATCCTGCCGTCACGCTTGTGCCATTTACTTCGCTACTTTCTTCACTTCCTACAATCTTCGTATCAAGTAGTGCTATATCCGTTGTAGATATTACCACTTTGGCATTTTCGATTTTTCCCTCAAAACCAATCAATTCTTTGTTGCTGTCGGAAACAGTATCATCAACACGAAAAACTGCATGAGCTGTAACGGTCAAGTTTGGAAAAAGAGATGCAGCTTCCGTTTCCGTAAGTTGCCTTGTTGTTATAGTCCCGTCAATGTCAATGCTTGAGCCAGCAGTTTCCGATTTTACAAAGATGATTTCATTTCCGTTGTCCAAAGTGGCAATGTCAGTTTTGTTCCCGAACAATCCACTTTGAAATACGCCTAAAACAGCAATTACTGCAAAGCAAGCCGCCATAGCTCCCCACTTAACCCAACCGGGTTTCTTTGCTTTCTTTTTGTAGTTAAGGGCTTCATCAACATATTTCGTATCAAGTTCACTCATAGCGTCGGAAAACTTTTTTGCGTTCATACGAATACCTCTCTTTCAATCAAGTATTGTTTCATCTTCTCTCGGATACGGGTCAGCCGGACAGAGATATTTTTCTCTGAAAGCCCTACAAACTCGGCTATGTCCTTATAGCTGTCGGAAAACCAATAGCGGCGCATGAAAATAACGCGGTTTTCGGTAGTCAGCGTGTCTAAAAATGCTTCAATGATACGGGCTAACTCTTTGGCTTCGATTTCTGCTTCTACTGTATTCGGGGCTGCTATACAGGCTTCAATTTCTTCCAAAGCAATCGTGTAATGGCTGCTCCGTTTGGCTGCTTCCTTTCTCCAATAGATTTTGAGTGAAATGTTCCGAACGATTTTAACAAGATAAGATAGCAGCGGGTTAGGTCGTGCCGGGGGAATCGCGTTCCATGCGCCTAAATAAGCGTCGTTTACACATTCCTCCGCGTCTTGTCTGCTGCCTACGATATGGTAGGAAAGATTGTGGCAGACCTTTCCGTATTTTATATCCAGCTCTCGTATGCCTTGTTCTGAACGTCCAAAAAACATTTCTATGATTTTTTCGTCGTCTATCATCTCACCGCCTCCTTTCGGGCTTCACCTATGTACTACGGTTTCAGCGGCAAATACTACATCTAATCCGAAACTTTTTCAAAAAAATTATAGCACATCTTTTTGAATAGGGTGTGTCAAGTTGCGGAATGTTTCTTTGCCGCTTTGCTGGCGGCGTTCCTCCGTTCCTCACTGTATGGGGCGGTCAGACGGAAAGAGAAACGCCCCTTTGCAATATCAAACTCCATGCAGCCCGTTTCGGGGTCTGCATCGGTCTGGCGGCACACATTGGGGTGCTGTCCGGCGTAGGTGGCAAGCCGCTTCTTTAAGTCGGTGTTGTGGGTGCGGATATGGATAATCGGGTTTTTCTCGTCAAACCAAATATCGGTGGTCTTTTCCTGCTTCGTAAGCCCTGTTCTCATAAACTCTCCTTTCTGCGCCCCTGTTACGCAATAGGGGCATTTTTCGGGTGTTTTTCCCGGCTCTTGACTTGAAGAAAACGGCGATTTTCAAGCAGGAGCGCGCCGGACGATGTCTGCCCTGTCCGACGCGCTCCCATTCGATAAAATGCGTTTTTTCCGGCTCTACACAGGAATCAGCGAGCTTCGTCCCTCGTGACCGCTTTTTCTTTGCGCGGATGGAAGAATCTCCACAGATTATTGCGCTGAATCACATCCTCATAGCTGCGGACTTTCCCGCGCAGCTCCGTATTTTCACGCTCCAATTCTGCCGCACGGAGCTTGCTGTGGACAGACTTATAATCAGAAATTTCCTGTTTCAAACTGTCAATCTCAGCCTTGAGCTTTGCAATCAGTTTGCTTGCCGCATCCAACGCCTTTTGCAGTTTGGATTCCTTTTTCTCTGCTGTAACGTACTTCTTTGCCAGAGTGGAAAGTCGGTCAAAGTCCTCACGCTCCACGGCGACTTTGGATGAGAAGGGAATGGACGTTGCCACGATTTTTTCGATAGACCGCACATCGACCCGCTGATTCTGGATTTTTTCAATTTTGCTCCCAAGCGTTGCTGCCTGTTTTTCCTGCTGACGGTTCTGCTCTGTGAATTCTGCCAGCCGCGCCTGTTCCTGCTGCACCTTGAACTGCGTCACCGTCAGGTGTTCCTCAGAGCTGCCGCGCTCGCCTCGCTCCACATCGTCATACCCTGCCTTTCGCATGGCGGCGAAGAAATCATCTTGCAGAACGGAATAGGATTTTCGGAGCACGGTTTTTCCGTTTGCGTTCAGCAGCGGTTTCCCATGCTCATCCAGCGCGGGCTTGGAATCCCACTTTTTGCTCATGCTGACCTGCTGAATCGTTTCCTTGACCGTCCCCACCAGCGATTTATCCTTGCAGCGTTTTGACCACAGGATTTGCTTTTCCACGATGGGAATGTAGACCACATGAAGGTGATAGTGGTACACGTCCTGCCCCAGCGCGTCGGACATGGCGCGGTTGCGCTCGTCGGCGTGCATGACTGCCGACAGGATGTACTGCTCGCCGCCGACGATTTCTATTGCGGATTTGTAAGCATCGGTGTAAAATTGTTTTGCGAAGTCATAGCCGCCGTGATTATGAAAATAGGCGGTGTTTACGTCAAAGACCAGCTCGCCGTAGAGAAAGGCATCCTCTTTCAATCCGCGGGTGGAGATGATCCCGTCCTTTTTCAACTGCTCAAACATCTCCGCATATCCGGCGGTCGGTTTCTTGAAATGGACATTGAGGTGCGTTCTCTCCGGGACAATATCCTGATTGACATAGGATTCCTTTTCCCGTTCGTTGTGCTGCTGCGCGTTGCCGATTTTGGCAGCCGTCAGCCTCATATTTCTTGCGTTGGTACGATGAATACCGTCGCCTCTTGCCATGGGCAATTACCTCCTGATTTCAGATTGCGCAGGATGGGGCAGCTTCCGAGGGAGCACTTCTGCGGAAGTGTAATAACCCACTATGATACTTTCATCCTGCGGCTGCAAAGTATCGTGGGCTCTCCGAGGGGGGATGCGGCATCTGCGGAAGCCTCTGCCGTGGCTTGCAAGTAGTACCCACTTTGCAAAATCCACGGCGTGACCGCCAGCCTTTCAGCAATCAAATTTGCTTCAACGCTGCCGCCCACAGGCAGAGAGAATTTTGAAAATTCTCTCCGCCATCCATCTCAAAATCTGCGGGTTTTTCGATGGGGACGGGGATGCGAGGGGCTGTGTCAGCCAATGATTTGACTTGTCCTCCAGCAACAGGAGCGTGGCACGCTCCTGTCACAGTTCCCAAGGAGGAGTAGTCCATCGGTAGCTCTGCGGCACTCCACGCCGGTCAAGATACTCCTGCCGCGCCTGCTCCCACTGTTCTTCGGTAGGAGCGGTCTTGTATTGTGAGTAGAGCTGTCGGTTCAGCATGGCGTCGAGCTTCTTCTCCAAGCCCTGCCGGATTTCTTCTTCAAAATCATCCTCGCCCCGCAGATGGTACATGGCGAGGTCGATGAACAGATCATAGGGGATTTGTACGCTTTTCATTTTCCTATCCTTTCCTATCCGCGACGGTCGCAACGATTGCGACGGTTGCTTTGATGGCATCATTTCCACCGTCGCGACCGTCGCAGCCGTCGCGCCGTCCTCATTCGATTACTTCGTACTCTACATTGTCGATTGCCATATAGGTGAGTTTCACCTGCCGCCCGGAGTGTTTGGCCCTGTTCTCATACCTCACATGGTACTCGTCCAGCAGCCTGCCGGATTTAACGTTCAGGTATTTGGTGAGGGCATTTGCCGCCATGCCTGTATTCACCGCTTCCGCAAGCTCGGTCGGGCTGCCTGTCCATTCTCTGCTTTCGGAGGAAACAAGCTGGGAAACCGTATCCAATACAGGGTCGGGCGGCTCCTGATACGGCTCGTTCTCCGTCCGTTCAAGGCTCCATATCTGCGTGTCGGCATCTTTTTTCAGATATAGAATCTGATCCTGTTGATCTCGCCCCACTGCATCGACCGTGGCCTCCAATGCTGTCCGTTTCTTCTTCTGCATCAGGAGTGCTCCGTCTGCACAACCAAGAAGTCCCGTCGTGCCGGAGATCGTTTCAAAGCTGTCTCCGGCTGGCTGCTTTCTTGTGTGATGAACGGTAACGATGCAAATGCTGTGCCTGTCCGCAAAACGCTTGAGCTTTCCGATGATCTCATAGTCGCTGGCGTAGCTGTAAGCCTCGCCTCCGGTCTCCCGAATCTTCTGCATGGTGTCAATGATAACCAGCTTCGTGTCGGGGTGTTCCTTTATGAAATTCTCAAGCTGCTCGTCAAGACCGTTTCCGATTTTGTTTGCTGCCGTTGCAAAATGCAGGCTGGCGGTATCCGCCACGCCGTACATCATAAACATCCGACTCTGGATTCTCTGGAAATCATCCTCCAGTGCAAGGTACAGAACCGTACCCTGATGGACTTCATAGCCCCACAGCCTTCGCCCTGTGCTGACATGGTAGGCAAGCTGCGCTACCAGAAACGATTTTCCGATTTTGGGTGCTCCTGCGAGGATATATGCCCCGGAGTAGAGCAGACCGTCTATGACGGGCGGTCTGCTCTTGTAGACGGTCTGATACAGCTCTGTCATGGAAACCGTATGAAGATAACGAGGATCGTTCATGCGTCGGATTCTCTCACGCATTTCCTCAATATTTTCCTCCGGGGGATTGCTTTCGCAGGTTTCATGTGGTATGCTCTGGTTAGATGAATTGTGAGGCGGCTGCCCTCCATCTGCGCCAACAGATGGGATGAGGGCGGTCGTTTTCTCATTTTCCGTCATTGCGCTCACCTCCGGGAATCTGGAAGCCGTAGAACTTCTGCTTGAAATACTGGGCGGGGCATTTTCCGGCTACGGTCAGATAGCCCTGGGATTTCAGTTCTCTGTTCATCTCCCGGACGATCTGATACGCCTTGCTGCGGCTGATGCCCATGATCTCCGCCACCTCTGACGCTGTGATAAACTGTGCTCTCATAGTACCTCCTGTTTCAATGTGATCCGCCTCGGTCTGCGTATCTTTTGTTCATCCTCCTTTCTCCAGCCTCTCCGAAATACGCACCCTGAGTACATATTTTATTATACGCACACAAGATGCATCTGTCAAGCCTTTAGAAAATAAAAATATGTACTTGCAATTCGCTTTATTCTGTGATATGATATGGACGAGGTGAATCAGATATGGACAATTTCGATTATCCCGCCATTGGGCAGAGAATCAAGCAGCTCCGAAAACGCAAGGGGCTGAACCAGACCGAACTGGCACAAATGCTGAAAAAATCTCTCCGCACCGTACAGAAGTACGAAACTGGAGAGATCGAAGTGTCGATTGCCGTTGTCAATCAGATTGCCGACCTGTTGGATTCAACGCCGACCTATATCCTCGGCTACGAATCCAGTACAACGCAGATCAGAACGCTTTCCGACGTGATGGACTTTCTCTTTAAGCTGGAAACGGTAGAAGGCATCGACTTCAAGATCGACGTGCAGAAGCCACCCCGCCGCAAGCAGTGGGAATGTTCCATTTCCTTTGACGGAAAGAGCATGGCAGAGTTCAACGCCGATATGTGCCTGTTCCTTGAGCAGTGGGAGGACGAACGCAGCGAGCTTCGCGCCTATAACTCCACGCAGGCAGCATATAAGCGCTGGAAGGAGCAGACGCTTGCATACTATGCCGCGAACGCAGTCAAATGCACAGAGCCGGAAGAACTTGACCGTGATGAACTAATTGCAAGACGGACAGAGCTTTTGGAAAAGGAATACGGTAAAAACGAGAGTAATGAGTAAATAACCCCATCAAAGCCTGATTCTTGAGGGAAGGAGGTAAAAATGTCAGTAACAAAAGACGGCGACACCGGTCGCTGGATGTCCCAGATCCGCGTGACGGACTGGACGGGCAAGACCATCCACAAGAAGAAGCGTGGCTTTGCCACCAAGAAGGAAGCCCTTCAATGGGAACGGGACTTTATCAGCCAATCCACGGGCAGCCTCGGCATGACCTTCGGTGACTTCATCGCCCTGTATGTCAAGGATATGGAGCACCGCCTCAAGCCCTCCACCGTTGCCAGCAAGAAATGGCTGATTGACCTGAAGGTAACGCCTTTCTTTAAGAAAATCCCGCTGAACGAGATCAAGCCCACTCATGTGCGCCAATGGCAGAACTCCCTGACCAGCTATCGGGATGAAAATGGCAAGCCTTACGCCCAGACCTATCTCAAGTGCATCAACAACCAGCTCACGGCGATTTTCAACTACGCAGTCAAATACTATGGCTTGAAAGAAAACCCCTGCCACAAGGCGGGGAGCATGGGCAAGAAGAAAGCCGACGAGATGCTGTTCTGGACAAAGGACGAGTTCCAGACCTTTATCGAGAGCATGAAAGACCGGCCTGCCAGCTACACGGTATTTATGACCATGTACTACACGGGGATCCGGGAGGGAGAACTGCTGGCGCTCACACCGTCGGACATCGACTTCGAGAAGAAGACCCTGACGGTGAACAAGAGCTATCAGCGCCTCGGCAGAGAGGATATTATCACCACTCCGAAAACGCCGAAAAGCATCCGCACTATCCCCATTCCCGACGGTCTTTGCACCTGTTTGCAGGAGTATATGTCCCATTGCTACGGACTGCAAAAGGACGACCGGCTCTTTCCCTATACCAAGAGCTTTCTGTATCACGAAATGGAGTATGGCTGCAAAGCATCAGGTGTGAAGCGGATTCGGGTGCATGATATTCGCCACAGCCACGCCAGCCTGCTGGTGGAGATGGGCTTCTCACCGCTGCTGATCGCGGAGCGGCTCGGACATGAAAAGGTGCAGACAACGATGGACACGTACAGCCACCTGTACCCCAACAAGCAGGTGGAGGTAGCCAGGCAGCTTGACGGCATCATGCCGTGAGCCTCTGGCTACAAAAATCGCTGCAAATGTAGCCAATTTGTAGCCACTAAAAAAGAAAAATCCTGAAAAACGCTGTATTACCAACGCTTTTCAGGATTCCAAAAACACTAAATATTTATTCCCACTCGATGGTGGCGGGGGGCTTGGAGGTGATATCGTAGACGATACGATTGATGCCCTTCACCTCGTTGACGATGCGGGTGGAGATCTTGTCCAGCACATCGTAGGGGATACGGGCCCAGTCGGCAGTCATGAAGTCGCTGGTGGTGACGGCGCGGAGCGCCAGGGTGTAATCGTAGGTGCGGCCGTCGCCCATGACGCCCACGGAGCGGGTATTGGTGAGGACGGCAAAGTACTGGTTGATGTTCTTGTCCTCGCCGGCGGCGGTGATCTCCTCCCGGTAGATGGCGTCGGCATCCCGGAGGGTGTCCAGCTTCTCCTTGGTCAGATCGCCGATGACCCGGATGGCCAGGCCGGGACCGGGGAAGGGCTGGCGCATGACCAGGTATTCAGGCAGGCCCAGCTCGCGGCCTAACTGCCGCACCTCGTCCTTGAAGAGCAGGCGCAGGGGCTCGATGATCTCCTTGAAGTCCACATAGTCGGGCAGGCCGCCCACGTTGTGGTGGCTCTTGATCACGGCGGCGTCGCCGGCGCCGGACTCGATCACGTCGGGGTAGATGGTGCCCTGCACCAGATAGTCCACCCGGCCGATCTTCTTGGCCTCCTCCTCAAAGACGCGGATGAACTCCTCGCCGATGATTTTGCGCTTGCGCTCCGGCTCGCTGACGCCGGAGAGCTTCTCCAGGAAGCGGGCCTCAGCGTCCACCCGGACGAAGTGGATGTCCCACTTGGAGAAGGCGGTCTCCACCTCGTCGCCCTCGTTCTTGCGCATCAGGCCGTGGTCCACGAACACACAGGTGAGCTGGCTGCCCACCGCCTCGGCCAGCAGTGCGGCGGCCACGGAGGAATCCACGCCGCCGGACAGAGCCAGCAACACCTTGCCGCCGCCCACCTTCTCCCGGATGGCCTTGATGGAGCTCTCCTTGTAGTCGCCCATGGTCCAGTCGCCCTTGGCGCCGCAGACCTCATAGAGGAAGTTGCGGATCATGTCCACGCCGTGCTCGGTGTGATTGACCTCCGGGTGGTACTGCACCCCGTAGAGGCCCCGCTTCTCGTCGGCAATGGCCACGTTGGGGCAGGCGTCAGAGTGGGCGGTGAGGGCGAAGCCCTCGGGCACCTTGGCCATGTAGTCCCCGTGGCTCATCCAGGAGATGCCCTGCTCCGGCAGGCCTTTGAAGAGCTTGCAGGCGGTGTCGTAATAGGTCTCGGTCTTGCCGTACTCCCGGGCGGTGTCCTCGTGGGCCTCGGTGACCTGGCCGCCCAGGGCGTGGGCCATGAACTGGCAGCCATAGCAGATGCCCAGCACCGGCACACCCAGCTCAAAGATGGCCGGATCAGCCTTGGGCGCGCCCGCCTCATAGACGGAGTTGGGGCCGCCAGTGAAGATGAAGCCGATGGGCTCCATAGCGCGGAGTTGCTCCAGCGGGGTCGTGTAGGGCTTGACCTCGCAATAGACGCCGCACTCGCGCACCCGGCGGGCGATGAGCTGGTTGTACTGGCCGCAGAAATCCAGGACAATCACGGTCTGATGGGACATCATCTTGCCTTCTTTCTCTCGTTTTCTCTCACGCCATGCCCATAGGCCCGGCGATATTTTTACAGTTTAGGATACCATATTCCGGCCTAAAGCGCAAGCATTCCGTAAAAAAGCCGCCGGACCCGGTCAGGTCCGGCGGGTTT
>OBAB01001130.1_pt1 | contig 12294 bp, 9 predicted proteins | sample 1516501 | NCBI WGS metagenome assembly OBAB01 (sample SAMEA2579906, study PRJEB22360) | human gut metagenome
TTACTATACTTAGTAATTTTTTTATTAGGATTGTATCTAGCAATGCATCTAGGACACGCATTAGATATTGGAAAAACAGAAGGAAAAATGGATTTTGCAGTAGTAATGAATGAATTTGTACATAATATTAATGCATCAGAAAGCATCATTTTTAAAAACCTACAGGGAGAAAATTTAAGGATGATGAGTACATTATATTGTAGTTTAGTAACAGTAGGATGCCTTTATGTAATTTCATCAAAAAAGAATTATATGAAGGGAAAAGAACATGGCTCTGCTAAATGGGGAAGTCAAGCTGAGGCAAAGAAATTATCCGATAATAAAAACAAAAATAACAATGTAATACTTACCCAAAATGTTCATATGAGTCTAAATACAAGGCAGACAATGAGAAATCTCAATCAAGTAACATTAGGTGGATCTGGGACAGGTAAAACCAGATTTGTAGTAAAACCTAATATTATGCAGGCGAATACAAGTTACGTAATAACTGATCCAAAAGGAGAAATTTTAAGAGACACTGGAAGTATGCTAGAAAAACAAGGCTACAAAATTAAAGTATTTAATCTGATAGATATGGGTAACTCTTGCAATTATAATCCTATGGCATATATAGATTATTTTAATAAAGGAAGTTCTTATGCTGATAAGGATATTATTAAGCTAATTAATACCCTTATGAAGAACACAACAAAGGATGGAAAAGGCGCAGGTGATCCTTTTTGGGATAATGCTGAAAGAACACTGTTATTATCTATAATTAGTTACCTTTATTATGAAGCACCAGAACATGAACAGAATTTTGGAATGGTAATAGATCTTATTAGATGTGCAAAGGTAAGTGAAGAAGATGAAAACTTTGAAAGTATACTAGATTCCTTAATGCAAGACTTAGAGAAAGAAAAGCCTCAACACAGTGCTGTTAAGTATTATGGAGATTTTAAGCAAGCCGCAGGTAAGACAGCAAAAAGTATTATTATATCGGCATTAGCTAGATTAGGTATATTTGCAATCAAACAAGTGGTAGACCTTATGTGCATTGATACAATAGACATACCAAAGATTGGAGAAGAAAAAACAGCATTATTTGTAATTATACCAGATTCAGATGACACTTTTAATTGTGTAGTAGCGATGTTATATACCCAGCTATTTGATATTCTATATAACTTGGCAGACTTTAAGTATGGAGGGAGATTGCCAATACATGTAAGAGGACATTTTGATGAGTTTGCGAATATAGGAACAATTCCTAATTTTGATAAACTTATAGCAACAATGCGTAGTAGAGAGATTTCAGCAAATATTATCATTCAAAATATTTCACAGCTTAAAACAATGTACAAAGATAATTGGGAAAGTATTATTGGTAACTGTGATACATTTTTATTTTTAGGTGGTAAAGAAAAATCAAGTACTGAATATGTATCTAAAATGCTTGGTAAAGCAACAATAGACACGCTAAGTAGAAATGTTAGCAAGGGGGCAAAAAGCAATAGTACAAGTAAAAATGAAGGTATTTTAGGGCGAGAATTAATGACATCAGATGAATTAGAAAAAATGTCTAATGAGCAATGCCTTCTATTTGTAAGAGGCTATAATCCTTTTAAAGATAAGAAATTCAACATCTTAAAACATAAAAACTATAAATTAATTGGTGATGCTGCAAAAGAAAATCTGTTTGATTATTCTACAATACATACGCTGACTACTAAAGAGGCCGAAAAGATATTAACCGAAGGAGAATTTTTAAGTAGATTAAATGATGAAGAAACAACTGAAGTTGAAAAGAGTAGGCTAGCTAATATAAATAATGGTGACGAATTCTTAGATTTTGAATTTGAAGAAAAAGAACAGCTTATAGGAGATATACTAGCAAACAAAGTAGTTATTGGTCAGACACAAATAGTTGAAAGCTATGAAGACGCTATCATTTAAAATCATAGGAGGAAAAAGGATGAGAATTAATAAGGAACCTATCAAAAAAGTAAAATCAATTATTGAAAAAGAAAAGGCGAAGATAATTATTCTTAGCACTCTCGCCATTACGGGAACAAGTGTGTATGCAGGTGGTTTAAATAAAGATGTGGGTGTAGACATGTGGAATGGATTTTTGGAATTCATAGCTACATGGATGGGAAGAATCGGAATTGGAGTTCTATTATTTGGAGCCTATCAGGTTGGATTTGGAATTAAAAATGATGATCCTGATGCAAAGACTAAAGGGCTAAAGACAGCAGCAAGTGGAATTATTGTTTTTGCAATTTCACAAAGCTTAGACTTTTTTACAGGAATATCTTAAAAGGAGAAGTGATACTTCTCCTTTTTTAGAATAAAAAAGGGGTGAAAATAAAAAATGGACTATGCAAAAAATTTGCTTTATAACCTAATAAAAGATCTATTTAATTCCATATACGGAGTAATTCTCACAGCAAATGATTTGATATTAAAAACTCCTGAAGAATTTAATTCACAAGCATATGGAATGGTAAAAACAATTGCAAATAGCATCATACCTATTGCTTTAGTAATTGCTGTAATGTTTTGGATTATAGAATTTTGTAAAAAGAGCATGATGTTTGAAGTAACTACACCTGAAAGTATTGCAAAATTAGTGTTTAAGTTCATATTTTGTAAAGTGTTTATACAGGCATCATTTGAGCTGTGTGTAACAATATATAGTGGTGTTTTTGGAATTCTCAGTAAAGTAGTCGGAATAAGTCAAGTAGAAGGTGGACAGATAATGTCACAACTAGATACATCACTACAGGTTATAAAGACAGAAATAGATGGACTAGGATTAATAGGATTAGTTGCACTACTTCCTTTTTTAGCACTATTTTGTATTTTGATGTTTATTGTAAATTGGGTAATAACACTAATCATATATGGACGTTTTATTGAACTATTTATGTTATTTGCGCTATGCCCACTACCATTAGCAACATTAACATCAGATATGACACATGATATTGCAAAGAGATTTTTACAAGAGTTCATAGCGGTAAGCCTGCAAGCAGTAGTAATGGTAATTGTACTAGCTATTTATACAGTATTAATAATGGGAACAGATTTTTCAACAGGAACAGGTATCCTAGGAATAATGGGAGGATATATTCTTGGTTTCTTAGTGCTAGTGTTAACACTATTCAAATCAGGCTCATGGGCTAAAAAGTTCGTAGGTTTAGGATAGGAGGAAGAAAAAATGATAGAGGTAAGAATTCCTAAAGAGATAAAGGAATATAAAGAAAAGTTGTTTTTTGGACTTACCTTGCGCCAATGTATCTGTACAGCATTAGCATTGAGCATTAGTGTTCCATTCTACATATTTAGTAAAGGTTATTTACATGAAGAAATAAGAAGCTGGGGAGTAATAATAGTGGCTCTTCCGTTAATGTTAATAGGCTTTTTCACATATAATCAAATGACTTTCGAGCAGTTTTTTATAGAACTAATAAAAATGTATGTGAATCCACAAAAAAGACCATTTAAACAGGAGAATATATATCAGGTAATAAGAAAGGAGATAATAAATAATGAAAATGCAAAGTGCAATAGAAAAGGACAAGGAAAGGTTAAAAAAGGAAAAGGTAAAAAGGAAATCAAAAAAAACAAAGACCAAAGCAGCACGAACAGCACAGCAGACAATTCCGTATAACAAAATGCTCGGAAATAATATTATAGAAGTAAGGCCAAATGTCTATAGTAAGACATATCAATTTTCAGATATTAACTATCAAATAGCAAGACAAGATGCCCAAGAGGACATTTTTGTAAGATATGGTGAGATATTAAACACGTTAGATACAAGTGTGGAATTTCAAGTAAGTATTGTGAATTCACATATAAATAAAAAGGACTTCGATGAAAAGATTCTCATACGAAGGAAGAATGATGATTTTGATGAGTACAGAGAAGAATATAATCAAATGGTTCAAGAGAAATTAGAAGAGGGTAGAAATGATTTAAAAAGTGATAAATATCTCACTTTGACCACAGAAGCACAAGGAACAGAAGAAGCAAAACATAGGTTTAATAACTTATATAACGAACTGCAAACTAATTTTAAGAAACTAGGCTCAGAGCTAAGAGAAATTTCAAACATTGAAAAAATCACCCAACTAAAGAATATCTTTAGGGGAACAGGGACAGTGATACCAAAATTAAGTAAGCAAGATTTTGAAAAGGGAACAGAAAAAGAGTATATTGCACCAGACTACTTTGAATTTAAAAAGGATTATTTTCTTTTTAATGAAAAGTACGCAAGAGTAGTGTTCATAAGAGATTTTCCTAGTTTTTTAAATGATAAGTTAATAGGAGAGATAACAGACCTAGGATTAGAACAATCTTTAAGTATTAACATCCAGGCAGTTGAACCTGAAAAGGCAGTAAGGATTGTCCGACGTCAAATAACAGGAATGGAAGGGGACAAAATGAATGCTGAAAGAAAAGCAATAAAAAATGGATATTCTAGCAATTTTATTCCTCATACGTTAAAACATTCTTTAGAAGAGGCAGAAGAGTTATTAGACGATTTAGTATCTAAGAATCAAAAAATGTTCTTAGTAAATATTGTGATAATGCATATGGCAGATAATTATAGACAATTAAATATTGATACGGAAACATTAAAAAGTGTAACAAGAAAATACCTATGCAATATAGGAACATTATTCTTTCAACAAGAGGAGGGAATGAAGAGTTCATTACCTTTAGGAAACTGCCAATTGAAATTAAGAAGAACATTAACAACTGAATCAACAGCTGTCTTAATGCCGTTTAGCACTCAAGAAATGATACAAAGTCAAGGTATGTATTATGGTCTTAACGCAGTATCAAAAAACTTAATCATGTTTAACCGTAAAAGTATGAAGAATGCGAATGGATTTATTTTAGGAACACCAGGTTGTTTTGTGGGAAGCACGAAGGTAAAACTAGCAGATGGAAAGGTAATATCCTTAGAAGAAATGGCTAATACAATGAAGCATAAAGAGATATGGGTAAAAAGTTATGATTTAAAAAACAATGTTGCCATTGAAACACAAGCAAGAGATCCAAGAGTAACAAAACATACAAAGCACTTAATTGAGGTTCATTTAAGTAATGGTGAAACACTAACTTGTACAAGAGGACATCGATTTATAACTAAATCTGGAACCTTTATACAGGCTGAGCAGCTTCAACCTGGACAAGAGCTTATGCCGATTCTTACAGTTGTATCGACTGAGATTATAACACTAGAAAAAGAAGTACCAGTTTATGATATTACAGTTGATGAATATGAAAACTTTATGTTAGAGTGTGGAATCTATGTGCATAACTCAGGAAAATCTTTCGCAGCTAAGAGGGAAATGGTGAACGTGTTTCTTAACACAGATGATGATGTTATCATTATAGATCCTGAACGTGAGTACACAACATTAGTTAACAACTTCAAAGGGGAGATTATTAACATATCAGCTTCATCACAGAATTTCATTAATCCTTTAGATATGACAGAGGAGTATGCAGATGATGAAGATCCAATTGTATTAAAGAGCGAGTTCGTTATGTCTCTTTGTGAAAGTGTTATAGGAGGAAAACAAGGCCTTTCAACCAAGGAGAAAGCTCTAATTGATAGGTGTTTAAGAAGGGTATATAAGGAATATATACAAGACTTTGATAAGGCAAAGGTTCCAACCCTACACGAATTTTACACAGAGCTAAAAAAACAAAGCGAACCAGAAGCACAAGAGCTTGCACTTTCCCTTGAAATTTATGTTAAAGGTTCCCTCGGTATTTTTGCCAATAAGACAAATATCAATTTAAAAAATAGAATCACATGTTTTGATATTAAGGATCTAGGAAAACAGCTTACAACAATGGGACTTTTAATTGTACTAGATAATGTATGGAATAGAATTACGGAAAATAGAGCTAAAGGGAAGAATACATGGATATATCTTGATGAGATATACTTACTCTTTAAGAATGAATACTCCGCCAATTTCTTGTTTGAACTTTATAAGCGTGCTAGAAAGTGGGGAGGTATTCCTACTGGTATTACCCAAAACGTAGAAGATCTTCTTGAAAGTAACTTAGCAAGAAAAATGTTAAGTAACTCAGATTTCATTCAAATGTTAAACCAAGCAACAAGCGATAGGCTTGAGCTAGCAAGATTATTAAATATATCAGAAACCCAATTAAGTTTTGTTACCAATTCAAGTGCAGGACAAGGATTACTATTTTGCGGAAATAGTATTATACCATTTGTTGACCAGTTTCCTAAAAATACAAAACTATATAAGATGATGACGACTAAGCTAGAAGAAATGTAGTTTAGGAGGGATGTCTATGTCAAAACAGGTTATACAAACTCAGATAGAGAGAACAAAGTATAAGCAACCTAAAAAAGTAGTGAACACTAAAACATCAGAAAAACTAAAGACTCAATTAGATAAAAAGGAGAATAAATCAAGAAGTGTAAACAGGACAGCAGAAAAAGTAATTAATAATTTACTAACAGTAGACACATCAAATACTACAGACACTGGAGCCGAAATATCAGTCAAGTTAGTTTACACAGGAAGAAAGGTAACCCAAGCAGTTGTAAGAGGAGGGATAAATAAATATAGGGAATCGAAGTCCCTTCCAAACAATAAAATAAAAACTACGGCAACAACAAAGACAGTAAAAAAAAATAAAATATCTAGAACAAAAGGAAAAGATGTTCAAAAGGTTTCAAATGAAAGAAAGCAAAATAAAGATATTCAAAAAGTACATATAAGAACAGCAAGACAAGATGAAAGAGAAATACCTAAAAAGATTAAAAGAGTGACAACAGAAAGCATTAGGGAAAGTAAATATCGACCTAAAATAAAAACAATGCGAAAAATAGAGAAGAACCAAGTTCCTATTGTAAATGATAAAAGACATCTTCCATATGTAATTAAAAGTAAGTACAGACCCAAGATAGTAACTCAAAAATAAAAAGTTTTAAAAAAATAAGTGTAAGAAGTGGAAATATAGCAATAAAAAAGGGCCAAATGAGGTTAGAAAAAGGGCAGGATGATGGACAAGACGGAATAAGAATAAATCAAAATGAAACAACAAATACAGGCTATGAAATGAAGAATCTAGCGGTAGATCTTGAAAGAAAGACAAAAGAAATTATTAGTGACGTTAGAGAGATAAAAAAAGAAATCAATAAAGCAAGTCAAATAAGAAAGGAAATAAAAGTATCAAAGCCCATAGAAATTGGACCTTCTCGAATTAAAACAGGAAAGTACATAAACGAGGAGAGAAAAAGAACTTTTACTAATGCACTGAAAGGAAAAACTGGAAGTACATTTAGAAGGGGTGAAAGAATAAATACTGCCAACACTGACAATACGGGAATGGAAGTGTATAGATTACAGAACCAAGTGAGGAATAATGTACATAATATAGCAGTAGCAAAAAATAAAATAAAAAATCTAAAAACTACTAAAATAAGAACTCGAATAATGAAAAAAAATTATGCAAACAAAGCCACACTTAGGAAATCAACTAAAGCTGTCAAAGCTGTAAGCAATGTCGCCACAAAAATAGCACAAGCAGTTGTAGTAAAATTGCAAACAGCTGTAGGAAGTGTAATAACAGCAGTTGTTGGACAATCATCAATGATAGTGTTAGTAGCACTTATTCCACTAATTGCAATAGCAGCAATAATTGGATCGATATGTGGAGGAGTAGGTGGAACAGGCTATATGTATATTCTAGCAGATGAAGAAGTAATAGTTGACTATTATAAAGAAGTTGAAAGACTTAATAATGAAGTAAATGAAAGAATTCAAAAGATGGCAGATGATGCAACGAATGGAGGAAAATATGAAGCAGCAATAATTGAGACATCTTCAGTAAATATTAACTTCCAAGAGATTATGGCCATAATAGGAACTGATAAAGAACAAGACTATGAAAAGTTCTTTTCTAAAATAAGTGATGTACATTCTAAATTTTATAACATAAGGACAAAAGAAACAAAAACAACAATAAGAGAGTCTTATGAAGTTACAGTTACAGATATGGATACAGGAGGAACAAAAACTAAAACAGAGTATAGAGATGTAACAAAGTACACATTACATATTTATGCTGACCAATACAATTTTGCAAAAGTAGCAAACAAGTATTTTGGGAATAACGAGGAAAAACTAGAATGGGCAAATAACCTTGCAAGTTCAAACGTACTAGAACTATATCCTGACTTAGCAGGCATGGGAGTAGTATTAGTACAAGGAAGCTTAACACAAAGTGAAATACAGAATATATTATCGAAGCTTCCAAGTACAGATGTAACTAGAGAAAACGTAGTGGCTCTTGCAGAAAACTTAATAGGAAAGATTACATATGGATGGGGATCTAAATGGAAGGAAGGTGATCCCGCACCAACAAGTTTAGATTGTTCAGGATTTGTAGACTACGTTTATCAAATGTTAGGAGCAGGTAAAGTATCAGCCGGAGGTGGAGGTACTTACGCACAATGGGACAATAGTTATGCAATACATGAATCTGAAATTCAGATAGGAGATTTAGGATTTTTAAAACCTCCATCTCAATCTAGTGACAACAGCCCAAATCATGTGGGAATATTTGTTGGATATGACAATGATGGAAACATGATGTTTGTTCACTGTCAAGGAAGTACAGGAGTAGTAAAAACAACCGTAGATGCAGCTGGTTTCGAATATTTTAGAAGAGTAAAAATGAATTATGCACCATCACCAACACCAGAGCCAACAGAAACAGAATCAGATGAGGAAGGAGAATAATAGACTATGAAAACAAACGAAGCAAAATTAAAAGAATTAGAGCAAAAGAAGATTGCAAAAAAAAGTAAAAGGGATGCTATTGATCAAGAGATTAAAGAGATTGATGAAAAGATTAAGAAGATAAAAGACATCCAGTTAATTGAAGAAGCTCGAGAATGTAAATTAATACTAAATGATAGTGTTAGTATGAAAGCAATAGTAGAAGCTATCCAGAAAGGACAATTTGATTATTTAAAAGAGCTTTCAAATAAACTAGGCAAAGAAGAAAACAAGAATCTGTGAGGTGAATTATGAAACATTCAAATCCAAAATTGAAAAGGGGTGGTTGAAGCATATGGTGAGATTAAGTGAATGTAATAAGGGAAGTGTATTTATATATAATAATGAACTTGTGGGACTACAGTATATATTGAGAATGATATATAAAGAAAATCAATTGCCTGAAATTAGAATGATAAATGGGGATGAAAGCTATAATAATGCGATTACAACAGTATTGAAACAGGTAAGTAATGATATGAAAAGCAATCAAATGCAGCAAAAGTATGAATTGAAAGATATTTATTCAGAGCAAGTAATAATTGATGTAACAAAAAGTGATATTGAGCAGCTTGATGAAGAGGGTTATGAATTTTTCATAGTGCAGAATAAGCAATTAGATGGGGAATTACAGAAGCTAATAAAATTCATTCAAAATGGTGGACTTATAGATGCGACAAGACCACCTAAACCTAATGAGCCATTCTATAGTTATTGGATGGAAGTGAAGAATAAAGCGATGCACCTTAGAAATGGAGATCAACTTAGTGTAAAGGCAATTGATAGAAGAACAAATAATGAGTATACCATTATCGGAATATTAATCGATGATACTTGCCTATCACAGCGAGTAAGCTTGCTTACTAAAGGTAATAAGGTTTGGAAAACAAGGGGGAACGTAGCAGATATACAGACATATTTAATATTAGAAATAAAAAAGGTCAAAGAATCACCTGAGATATTTAATATCATAGAGGTTAATCCAAACTATAAGACAGAAGAAGAAATTAGTTTATTCTTAAAAGAGTATGATACTAATAGTAGCATTCGCCAACGGGACATTGAGATATTTAAGACAACATATCCAAACTTATCAATTGATTCGTGTAAGATACTTAATTTAGGATATGAAATTTATTTTCCGTATGTGGATGGAGAAGTAATAAGAGGGAAAGTTGGCATAGTAAATAAAGACGGCACCCTAGTATCATTGCCAGAACAAAAAATAAAGCAAATTCATACTAATAAAGATTATTACAGCGTATGTGCTATAGAAAATGAATATTTACTGATTCCTTTTAGCAGTAGAGAGGAAATGAAGAATATAAGACTTATTTTCTGTGTATGGGAAATAATGTGGGATGATGGAAGTACACATAGAGTGTTGCATATAAGCTATCCAAACTTTAAAGAAGCTCAACATAAACATAATATTTTTAATATAGGGGCAAAAGATACCATAGTACCAGTACATTTAGAGAGCCTAGACTCAAATAGTGTTTTCGCAGGGAAAATTTATCTCTCATATGACTTTGTAGGTGTATATGCAAATGGAAATATCATAGGTGAATTAATGGGGAAATTAACGAAAGAACAGGTAACTGAGGTAACAAAAACACTAGATGCTGCTGGGGAGGGACTAACAGCAGAAATATACATAACAGAAGAAAATATTGAAGCAACACGAATGTTTTCAAATGTGGTAGGTCATGAGGAACATACACGCAGGATGAAAGAAAAACTAGATTTTTCAAGATTTGTAAGTAGTTAAGGAATAAATAAAATAAGAAATTTATAACTAAGTGCAGGATAAACCCTGCGCTTATAAAAAGGGGATGAATAGATGTATTCAAAAGAGTTAATGAAAGATGAAAGGTTTTTAAAATTACTAGGGGACGAAGTAAGATATACCAAAGAAATAAAAAAGCTACAAGAACAACTAGGTGCAGGAGTAACAGGAGGAATGACTAGGCAAGAAAAAAAAGATTATGAAAAGCTAAATGAAGAAGAAAAAATTGATAAATATATAGACTGGAATCAGAACATAAATGAAGAATTATTTATAGCAGCAGAAAAATTAAATGAAACAGCAGATGATATTTATAAGATGGTTCAATTTAATGAAATAATGAAAAATAAAGATGAGATTTTGCAAAAAAAAATATCAAATTCGTATGATGGCATTTCAAAAAAAGAAGAATTTATTCATAGGTTAATGACAAATGAATGTGCCCTTACTATTGATAAAGAAAACAAGATAGTGTTCATAAGAGATAAAGTTACTAATGCAGAAGCAGCAGTAAAGCTAAGTGATATAGACCAAGCTATAAATTGTAATAAATTACGTGATAGTGTAATGAAGAAAATTGCAAGCAAAAAAAATATAGCAGTAAAACAAGAGGGAACAAAAAAAAGTAAGATTAGTTCAAAAGAAATATAGTTAAAATCTTTAAAAAATAAAGAAAAGTAATATATCCAAATAACTAAAAATACTATACAATTCTGATAAGAAGAATATAACTTGAAAAAAAATGTAAAAAAAAGTCGTTACGTAAAATTCTTCTCAGTTTATAATAATAAATAGAAAGGGGGAAAGAAGAAACATCTTAAACAGGGGGAGGGGATATTTTTAAAGAAAATTAAAGAAATTTAAAAATAATCTTTTAAAATTAAAAATTGTATAGTATAATATGATTATGGAGGAAAAGTTATTGGATAGCAATACACAAAAAAAACAACCAGAAAATAAGAACGTGAATTTTCAACTTGAAGTAGATAAGTATGATAAGCTTCAAGAAATAGGTGAGAAATTAGGAGGGATGTCCGTTTCAGCAATTTTAAGAGCAATAGTATCTGTCGCTATAGATAGAGTAGATGAATCTGGAGATCCTTCTAAGATATTCGGGTTCAGCAAAAAAGAATAATCCAAATAGAAAAATAAAGAAATAGAAAAATAAAAAAATAGGAGGCTACTCAAAGTAGACACTCCCCAAAAAAAACAAATCCAATAATAGTGTAACACCGAAAATCATATTTTGCAATTTTTTACAATTTAAATAGGGAGGACAAAATGTTAGCAACGATTGCAGTCGTTTGTAGTAATGAATGCCTAAAAGAAGTAAAAACATTGTGTGCCTACCAAGAGTATCCTCTCTTACCTATTCAAGTAGGAGAGGATATCAATGTTAGTGCATTATATAATAAAGAAAAAGAACTAGAAAAGGTTGAAAAAATAGTTCTTGAAATAACAGAGAAAAGACACGGTGACTTGTTGGATTGGGTAATGAATGTAAAAAAAAATCATGCCAATCTGCAAGTCATTCTTTTTTTTAATAATGATATAGAAATAGATAATGAGTACATAAAAAAATTAGTAGATTTAAAAATCTATGATCTAGTAAGAATAAAGGAAAAGGAAGAAATTCAAGATGTACTCTATGATGCAATTGTCCATCCTGCAACA
>OBAB01001148.1_pt1 | contig 12072 bp, 8 predicted proteins | sample 1516501 | NCBI WGS metagenome assembly OBAB01 (sample SAMEA2579906, study PRJEB22360) | human gut metagenome
TACTCTGCCAGCCTGCGGATGATCTGACAGACCCGGCTCCGGCTACCACATTCACCCATCTGGACGCTACCACTGTACTTTCCAGAGAGATTGCCAGCCAGGGTATCTATCCGGCTGTAGATCCGCTTGATTCCAGCAGCCGTATCCTCACTCCGGAGGTAGTAGGTGAGGAGCATTATCAGGTGGCAAGATCCGTACAGAGAGTGCTTCAGAGATATAAGGAACTGCAGGATATCATCGCCATCATGGGTATGGATGAACTGTCAGAGGAGGATAAGCTGACTGTATCCAGAGCCAGAAAGGTACAGCGTTTCCTGTCCCAGAGCTTCTCCGTTGCGGAGCAGTTTACCGGTATGGCAGGGCAGTATGTGCCTCTTAAGGAAACCATCCGCGGATTTAAGAAAATCCTGGATGGTGAGTGTGACGAGATCCCGGAGAGCTGTTTCCTGTTTGCGGGAACCATTGACGATGTGTTTGAGAAAGCGAAAAAAACACAGTAGAAGGGAGGGTGAGGCTTTATGGCAGCCTTCCATTTGCAGATCGTGACCATGGACGGAATGATCTTTGACGGACAGGTGCAGAGCGTATCCTGTCGGACGGTCCATGGAGACCTGGCGATCCTGGCGCGTCATATGAACTACTGTACAGCCATCGGTATGGGCACAGCCCATGTTGTGATGGACGATGGGACGCAGCGCAGCGCAGCCTGTATCGGCGGTATGCTTACCGTGATGAACGGTCAGTGCCGTCTGATCCCCACTACCTGGGAGTGGAGCGATGAGATCGACGTAGAGCGTGCCAGACAGGCGAAGGCGCGGGCGGAAGAGAAGATGAATCAGTCCGGCCTTTCCGAGATGGAACACCAGATGGCCGAGGCAAAGCTTCACAGAGCCCTGGTTCGGATCGGAGCTGTGGGGAAAAACGAATAGGTTTTTGAAATTGGAAAATGGTCGCTGCGAGCGGCCATTTTTCGCATTGTCGGGGAGGTTTGGCACCACCTGCCGCACCAAGGCTTAATGCTGCGGGAACCTGGCCTAAACGGATTGTCTTTCCATGCGCTCCGTGGTAGAATGGGGAGGAAATCAGTGAGAAGAAGCTGGCAGAGAAGAACGGTCAGAGAAAACAGAGGTATAGATGTGATGGAGACAAAGAGAGTTTATATAAAAGATACAGAGAATGTAAGGGATGAGGAGCTTAAAGAGGCGGCCTTGGTTATCCGGATGGGCGGACTGGTTGCATTTCCAACAGAAACCGTATACGGCCTTGGAGGAAATGCCCTGGATGAGGATGCGGCCGGAAAGATCTATGCGGCCAAGGGGCGGCCATCTGATAATCCGCTGATTGCTCATGTGTCCTGTGCCGCAGAGGTGGAACCGCTGGTAAAATATATGCCGGAGTCAGGACGGAAGCTGATGGAGAAATTCTGGCCGGGGCCTTTGACCCTGATCTTTCCCAAGAGCAGCCGCGTTCCCTATGGAACTACAGGCGGACTGGATACCGTGGCGGTGCGGATGCCTTCAGATCCCATTGCTAACCGCCTGATTGCCCTGGCAGGAGTGCCGATCGCAGCTCCCAGCGCCAACACTTCCGGGCGTCCAAGCCCTACCACGGCGGATCATGTATGGCAGGATATGAACGGAAGGATCGACATGGTCATTGACGGAGGTGCGGTTGGAATCGGGGTGGAATCTACGATTGTGGACGTGTCGGGAGAGACACCGGCTGTTTTGCGTCCCGGCGCTGTTACCATGGAAATGCTGCGGGAGGTGCTGGGCGAGGTAACCATTGACCCGGCTATTCTGGGGCCTGTGGCAGAGGGCGTTCATCCCAAGGCACCGGGAATGAAGTATAAGCATTATGCTCCAAAGGCAGAGCTGACTCTGGTGGAACCTGAGATGGGTGATAAGAAAGCAGGGATGACAAAGGCGCAGATAGACCGCATGGTGGATATGGTGAAAATGCTGGCAAAGGAACAGATACAGGCGGGCCAGCGGGTAGGAATCATCTGCACGGATGAGTCCAGAGACGCCTACCATGAGGGAATCATTCGCAGCATCGGAGCCAGACAGAGTCAGGAGTCCGTGGCCCACAACCTCTATGCGGTGCTCCGCGAATTTGATGATCTGGGGGCAGAGGTGATTTTTTCGGAAAGTTTTGGCGAGGATCATCTGGGCCAGGCGATCATGAACCGGCTGTCCAAGGCAGCGGGGTATAGGATTGTGCGGGTGTAGGGGAGGAAAAAGAAAGGCGAAAGGTTATGCAGGAGATTGCAGTTGGCAGAAAAATAACTGCGTTGTGATGGCTCTGTCGCAGAGGATGACCAAAAGCGTGTGCTCTCTTTAAGAGATAAGACAGCACACGCTTTTTACTGCAGGTTAATTTAGAGCCTAATGAAAATATTTCCCGTTTTCATCTACCAGAAAACCATCGGGAGTAGAAGTGGATACATACATTTTTCCCTTAGAACCGTCAGAAACCGGGCTAAAGTAGTACCAGTCGTTTTCAATCTGCTGCCATCCGGTTTTCATACCAGAATTGATATCAATATAAAACCATCCACTTTGATCAGGATCAAAGAGGAAGCCGGATTTGGCAAAGCCATCGGCGCCAAAGGCATACCATGCACCATTAACCATTTCCCATGAAGGCTGTTCATAAGAATTACCATCAGGAGAAAGTTTCATAGTGCCTGCGGCAAAGGTTCCATCTGCATATTCAAGTTTCCACAGGGAAGGATTTTCCGCTGAGGGTATCCAATGGCTATAATGTTCACCATTTCCCGTAATGACACCAGATACGGTATTTACATATCCTTTTTTTGTGTCGTATACCATATGTTCAGATGGAGAGGGGGCAGGACTGCTGGTGTAACTGTCAGAATCATCTGAATCGGAGGGAATAACAGGTGTGCTTTTGGAAACAACCATAATGACAGATGAAGCTGTTTTATCTCCGGCGGATACTGTGATTACTGCCTGTCCTGGACGCAGACCGGTCACCAGCCCCCTTTCGTCGACAGACACAGTATGCGGCTTGGAACTGCTCCAGATCAGAGGGGTGTCATATGGTGTGATTTCAGCATTTAACTGCAGTGTGTCCCCTACTGCGATCTGCGTATTTGCGGGAGATAATGCAAGAGACACTCCATCTTTGCTCCATACTGTCTCAGGTCCGCTGCGGGTCCAGTGAAAAGGCCCGGTGCCATTAAGGGCTTTCCACCAGCTATCAGCCGCTTCAACCTTAAAGGTATGGGGGATATTCAGATCCGCTCCGCATATGGTGTAGCTGGTTTTAGCAGTGGTGCAGCAGTTGTTTACATGATTAAAGTAATCATTCTCATTTGCATAGACAGGCTTTCCATCCATATAAACTCGATAGCCATAGATTCCTGACTCATCCCAGGGTTCATCCCAGCTTAGGATAAGATTTCCGTTTTCTTCCTGAACTCTTAAGGTGCTGTTCCATTCAGGAGCTTTAAAATCATACTTATGGGAAAGAGTTACAGTTTCTGTCTCATAATCAAAGGTTTTCCCATTATCTGCAAAGGCAGTGATCACAACTTCATTTTTCTCTTCCAGCAGCCGTCCAATGGTGAGTGTGATCTTATCGTCATCAGCCTTGCTTCCAAGTTCATAGTTGTAAATAGTCTTTACCAATGCACCATCGGCATAGACATGGTAACCACGTATTCTGGAATCTGCTTTGTGGCTATTGGCGAAAGTAGCAGAGGCCCAGGTATAGCCTTCGCCGGAGTAGCTTACCTTTCGGTTTGAAGGAGGATTTAGCGGCTGGTCAGAATCGGAATCAATTTTCAAAGAAACAGATGGCCCTTCTGTTTTATTTCCGGTTTTATCAATGGCATAAACAGTAAAAGTATAATCTACATTGCAGCAAAGTCCCTCAGCAGTAAACTTTGTATTCTCTACAGGTGCAGAGATATCAATCAGCTGCCCATCTGCAGCAGTCTCCACAATGTATCCTTCAATTTTGTCAAAATCGGTTGCGCCTGTCCATTCCAGTTCGGCAGCTGTCTGCGAGGATGCGTGGGAAGCGTTGGAGGGGGAGGCTGTCAGCACGGTATCTTCGGGCCATTCAGGCGCATCCATGGCATTTGCCGCACTATCTGACATTGTGGTGTTTCCTTCAAACTGCAGTCCTCTTGATACAGAGATTGTATTCCATGCATCTGTGTTTTCTTCCTCACCGTTAAATGATACATTATAAAAAACAGAGTTTTCTATACCCTTTAGTTCCTGTTCCATCGCGCTGTTCGTGAATGTGATATCCTGGAAATAAAGGTCATGATGCGTGTGCCAGGGCTTTTGAAGATTGCTGTAATCGATATCAGCTGTAAGGCTGAATGGATTTTTCTTCACATGGTCTACCGTAATATTGTATGCGCTGATATTGGAAAATTCAGCCGGTTTGTCAGCCGGTTCAACGGATACAGCCTGGTTAACATCGCTATAGGTGGTACTCATAACAAAAGCCTGATTGCATTCACCTACTGCACAGTCGCGGATCAGTACATCCCATACACCCCCTCCGTTAGCGGGAGCAGATTTAAAACGGAATGGCATATCGCTGTGGTTTAAAACATTGTCTTCTACCAGCATATCACAGATCCCTGCTCCGGTATGGCTTCCGGCGGCTATGGCTCCGCCGTGTCCTTCGCGAAGGAAGTTGTTAAAGGTCCAAATGTTCTGAGAAGGTCTTTGTTCGCAGTCCTGAACCCCTTTTCCCATGCCGGTTGCAAAATTGATTGAGTCATCGCCGGTATCAAAGAAGTTATTAAATACTACAGCGTTCTGTGTATTTCCGAGTTCGATGCCATCAGCATTGTTGGAATCATAGGTGGTGTATTTTACATTGTTAGATGTTACATTTTTACTGTCAAGAACGGCAACGGTGTGGAAGGCAGGATTACGGACGGTGATATCACCAATATAAACATTTTCTGTTCCACGGATTACAATTAGGTTTGGACGATTATTGTAAGCTACTTTTTCACTCATGCCATTTTCTTTTGCTTTTAAAGTTGCATCTGCAGCCAGAATGCCCAGAGAACTTTCAAGAGGAGTGTTGTAAAGCTTTGAAGAACTTCCGGATACCCATTGAGGAAGGCGATAGTTATTATCTTTGGGATCTCCGTCCTGGCGGGACTGATAGAAAATAGAGTAACCATCTCCTTCAATATTACCGCTTTTGCCATATTTCCATCCATTACCGTCAATGATTCCATCGCCGGTGATGCGGATATTTTCCAGCATACCGTTTTCATCACTGCTGTAGGCGTTGATCAGAGCCCAGGAGCGTGTATCGGTGGAATACGGATAAAGTAAGTAGTTGCTGTCATAGTGATCTGCGTTTGGGGAGCCAAAGAGAACCGCACCTTTTTCAAGTTCCAGTGTCATATTGCTTTTTAAATACAGGGCTCCAGACATGAATATGCCCGATGGAATCACTACTTTTCCGCCCTCAGAGCAGGCATCTATGGCTGCTTGTATGGACATGGTATTTTTCAGAATGAATTGATTTTTTTCAGCATCATAGGTATGGTAGGGTTCATCTACGGATCTGGCTCCAAAGTCTGTTACATTGAACACTTCGGGTGATGGAGCTGTGGAGGCGGAGATAGAAGCCGGAGTTCCAATGGCATTTCCATAAGCGTCAAGAGCTACAACTGAAAATTCATAGGATGTATCAGGTTCAAGCTGGTTTGCGGTATAGGAATGGATATCAACATTGACCATGTCGATATCCTTTTTTGCATAGTAATCGTAAAATGCATCCATATAGGTACTGGCCCAGTCTGCGTGCTCTGCAAAGTTTTCACGGGCAGTTCCGATCTGTGTGCCGTCTTGATACACGGCATAGTCAGCTACTTCATCGTATTTTTCCGGTTTATCCCATACCAGTGTGATAGAAGTATCATCATATGCCAGTGTGGGTACCTGAAGGTTTGTTACATCCTCGCTTCCCTCTGTTTTATCAAAACGTGGTTCAGACAATGGAGGTGTCTTACGCTTTGCTGTATTTGGAGCTGCATTGGAAGATGTGGCAGCTGCGTCAGAGGGTGAGGCATTGGATGGTGTTGCAGCCGTCTCGTTTGTATCATCATGGCGATCTGCATCGGAGGAAGATGCAGTCCTTATGCCAGTATCATTTTGACTGGAGGATGGGAATACATCGGCAATCTGTGAACTTGCAAACGTTTGCAAACCGGGTTGAAAAAAGATAGCTCCAGCGGTTATGGATCCGGCAATGGCTATTGATGTGCAGCGATATAAAATAGGTGATATGCGGATTTTCATAGCATCAGACATTCCTTTCAGGTTATTTTGGACGCGTTCCCAGAAATTGTATACGCGTACAGTGTATCAAAGGATTTTTGGTTTGTATACTGTGAAAACTGCCAGACTGAGAAAAGGAATTTTGTGAAAAATATAAAATAAATATCTTGAATATTGTGGAAAAATAATATAAAATTTTGTGATATATGCCATATTGACTTAAAGTTTACTCTAAGCCTTATACTTCTCATAGCACTTGAAAATAGTTTGCCAAAGAAAAGAAAGAGAGGAATCATTATGAGCAAGAAAGTATTGATTTTATCAGGAAGTCCCCGAAGAAACGGAAATTCAGACCTTTTATGTGATGAATTTTTAAGAGGGGCCAGAGAGAGCGGCAATCAGGCAGAGAAAATCTTCCTTCGCAGTAAAAAGGTAGCACCCTGTAATGCCTGTTATTACTGCAGCAGCAACGGCGGTAAGTGTGCGATACATGACGATATGGAGGAGATTTTGGACAAGATGCAGGAGGCGGATGTGATTGTTATGGCAAGTCCTGTTTATTTTTATTCGATCGATGCCCAGATGAAGGCTGTTATCGACCGTACATTGGCTCGATGGACCAATATTCCGAATAAAGAGTTCTATTACATTATGACAGCGGCGGAAAACAGCAGCCATGTAATGGACTGTACACTGGAATGCTTCAGAGGTTTTGCAGCCTGTCTCAAAGGGGCAAGGGAGATGGGAGTTATCTATGGAAAGGGCGTGTATGAGCCCGGTGACATCAGAGAGATGCCAGCCATGAAGGAAGCATATGAGATGGGGCTCCGTGTGTAGGAAAACGCTTTGTCAGAGCGGCCTGTACATAAATTTTGCAGTTTGATATTGGAATATATGATTCCAGCAGAATCCCCCGCGATGAAATCTGGGTGCCCCCAAAGCTGGGGCCTACATCTCATCACGGGGGGCATATCCAGGAGGGAACCATTGTTTTCCCGAAATTAACGAATCTGCAGCATATATGGGAAAATCTGGGTATTTTCAGCCCTGCTCTGGACGATGCTGCGATACAGAAGATTAAGGTAAATGATAGGATTTCAGGCCGGTTACAGGAAACGTAAACGCTTATTCAATTTCATCCCTCCAGCTTCGGATCTCCTGCAGGATCTTCTCCTTCACGGAAGGTTCCGCAAAGGCAGTTTCCATGGCATATTCCATAAGTGTTCCGGCCTCTGTTTCCCTCATGCCGCAGTGCTGATAAAGAATTTCAAGTTCCTGGGTCACAGTGGTATTGGTTACGGTTCGGTTGTCTGTATTCACGGACACAAGAACACCTTTGTCAAAGAAGGTGCGGAAGGGGTATTCTTCCCAAGAGGATACGGCTTTTGTCTGGATATTACTGCTGGGGCATAGTTCCACTCCGATCTGTCTGCGGGCCAGTTCGTCCATCAGGGCCGGATCCTCTTTCATGGCGATACCGTGGCCGATGCGGCGGGCTCCTGCCCTGGCGGCCAGAGCAATGTTTTCCCGGCGGCCGCATTCTCCCGCATGAATGGTAAGAGGAAGATTACGTTTAAGAGCCTCTTTAAAATAGGGCATAAAGCGCTCATTTGGAAAGGCTGCCTCGTCCCCGGCGATATCAAGGCCGCAGACGCCTTTTCCCAGATACCGGTCGGCCAGCTCCAGCGTGGTCAGATTCTGTTTCTCTGTAAAATGGCGCATTCCGCAGAGCAGGAAACCTCCCTCAATACCGGTCTCCTTTTTTGCATCCGCCAGTCCCGCAGCGGCAGCCTCTATAATAGCTTCTGCAGGGAAATCGTCTCTTACGGACAGAAGGGGAGCAAAACGCAGCTCCAGATACCGGATCCCTTCGGCGGCGGCATCTCTGGCCGTTTCCTTTGCCGCCTGAAAGAAAGCATCCTCTGTCACAAGGGAAGCCAGAGGAAGGTCGAAGGCTTTCAGGTATTCTGCCAGGCTTTGGCAGTCCCGCGCCGCCTGGATCTTCCGAAGAAAATCGGCCTCCTCTTTGGGTAATTCTACCCCTGCTTTTTCACAGAGCCTCTGCAGCAGCACCGGCGGCAGGGAGCCGTCCAGATGACAATGGAGCTCTGCTTTTGGCAGTGACACAAATCGCATAGTAAATTCCTTCCTTTCTGCTGTTGTGTTGCCTCATGGCAGGCGGTATTCTCCATGCCATGAAACACATTTCATTCCGATTTTTATTTGATTTTACACTATGAACATTCAGAGGGTCAAGAGTGTATTTTTAAAGGAGTCTCTCTGTTTGGGCCTTCTGTTGTTTTCAGGAGAGCAGAGGGGATCTTCGGTTCTTGCATTTTCCCTCGATCTATTATATAGTGAAAGGCAGAAAAACGAAGGAAGGGCGCGTCCGGTGCAGACAGGCTGTTTGCAGTGTGTCAGGAGAATGTGGAGGATGCCCGGAACAGGAGGACAGAGCGAATGTCAGAAAAACGTGAGGATTATATTACATGGGACGAATATTTTATGGGTGTAGCCAGCCTGTCGGGAAAGCGCTCCAAGGATCCCAGCACGCAGGTGGGAGCCTGTATTGTAAGTCAGGATAACAAAATCCTTTCCATGGGCTACAATGGCTTTCCCAAGGGTTGCTCAGATGATGAATTTCCCTGGGGAAAGGAGCATGAGACAGACGATCCCTATAATGCAAAATACTTTTATTCCACCCATAGTGAGCTTAACGCCATTTTAAACTACAGGGGCGGAAGCCTGGAGGGAAGCAAGCTCTATGTGACCCTTTTCCCCTGCAATGAGTGCGCAAAGGCGATTATCCAGGCGGGAATCCGAACTATCGTGTATGGCGAGGATAAATACGCCCATACGTCTGCGGTACGTGCCTCCAAGCGGATGCTCAACGCGGCCGGAGTGCGGTATTATCAGTATCAGCCCACCGGACGCAGGATTGTGATTGAGGTCTAGGGAAAATGAAGATACTTCTGGCGGCGGTCAACGCCAAATATATTCATTCTAATCTGGGGATCTACAGTCTGAAAGCATATGGGGAGAAGATGCTGGCTCAGTGGGGATATGGAAAGGAAAATGTCCAGATCGGCCTGGCAGAGTATACGATCAATCACCAGCTGGAGCGGATTCTTCAGGATATCTATCTAAGACAGCCGGATGTGATCGGGTTTTCCTGCTATATCTGGAATATTTCTTATATAAAAGCCCTGGTGGCGGACTTAAAAAAGGTTCTGCCACAGGTGAAAATCTGGCTTGGAGGGCCGGAGGTGTCCTACTGTGCTGAGGATATCTTACAGGAAGAGCCTGGGGCGGATCTGGTTATGAAGGGGGAAGGTGAGGAGACTTTTGCACAGTTTCTGCGTTTTCTGGCGGAAAATGAGATCGAAAAACCAGCGTATGGTGGATTAGAGAAAAAAACAGAGGCAGCTGAAAAAAACAGGTGGACAAAAGGGCTGGAACATATACCTGGGCTGGTATTCCGGCGTCAGAAATCCCAAAGCATGGAGGGTGAAACGCCAGATCTGCCGTGTGTCCTGTTATCGGCTGCTGCATCAAAGGCGCTGCTCCACGACACGATCGATACCGGTGTCCGCCCGGTGATGGATATGAACCGCATCCCGTTCCCCTATGCTTTTTTGGATATGGAACAACTGGCGCACCGGATTATTTACTATGAAAGCAGCCGGGGCTGTCCTTTTTCCTGTGCGTATTGTCTGTCGTCCATTGATAAGAGCGTCCGTTTGCGCAGTCTGGAACTGGTAAAAGAGGAACTGTCCTTCTTTCTGAAGGCAAAGGTGCCGCAGGTGAAATTTGTGGACCGAACCTTTAACTGCCAAAAGTCCCACGCCATGGCTATCTGGCAGTTTATCCGGGAAAATGACAACGGCGTCACCAACTTCCATTTTGAGATTGCGGCAGATCTGTTGGATTGTGAGGAGCTGAAGCTGCTGTCAACCATGCGTCCGGGACTGATCCAGCTGGAGATTGGCGTTCAATCCACGAATCCATCCACTCTTGCGGCAATCCGCCGAAAGACGGATATAGAGAAAATCAGAGCTGTTACTCAGGAGATTAACAGCTGGAATAACATTCATCAGCATTTGGATTTGATTGCGGGGCTGCCAAAGGAAGATCTGGAATCCTTTAAAAACTCTTTTAATGAAGTATATTCCATGAAACCGGAACAGCTTCAGCTGGGCTTCTTGAAGGTTCTTGCCGGTTCCTATATGGAAGAAATGGTTCCTTCCTGCGGCTTGCTCTATGCATCCGCCCCGCCATATGAGGTTTTTTCTACCCGCTGGCTCTCTTACCGGGATATTCTGGAATTGAAGGAAATCGAGGAAATGGTAGAAATCTACTATAACAGCCGTCAGTTTACCACCGTTTTGGCGATGCTGGAGCGAGAGTTTTCATCCTCCTATGAAATGTTTCTGGCTCTGGCCGCGTTTTACCGGAAAAAGGGGTATTTTGGGATGAACCATAGCCGTCTGGCCCGGTATGAGATTCTGTGGGAGATGGCGGCGGAGGAACTTTTTTTGGAAACGGATTCCTCAGCAGCAGAGTACAGGAGGGATCAGTTTAGGGATTGTCTGATGACAGATCTGTATCTTCGCGAAAATATTAAGAGCCGCCCCTCATTTGCAAGAGACTTAAATCGATACAGGGATGAAATCAGAAGCTTTTTTAAGGGGGAGGAAACCACGGGGCGGTATCTGCCCGATCATCAAGGCTACGATTCCCGCCAGCTGGCGAAAATGGCCCATTTAGAACCTATGGGAGATGGAACCTTTCTTCTGTTTGACTATAAGAACCGCGATCCGCTGACCTATAATGCAAGGGCAGTGGAGATCGGAGATATTTGCAAGGAGCATCGGTATAAAAAATGCCAACGATCAAAGATATAGCAGTCCGTGCCGGGGTATCCCATGGCACAGTTTCCAATGTATTAAATAAAAGAGGAAATGTCAGCGCAGAAAAAATCCAGCTGGTAGAGCAGGCGGCCAGAGAACTTGGGTATAAGATTAACGCCCAGGCACAGCAGCTAAGAGCCGGGGCCACAAGGAAGGTGTGCGTGATCCTTCCTGGAATTGGAATCTGCCGCTACAGCGATTTTTATACAGGACTGGAGGAGACGCTGCGTTCCCATGGCTTTGAACTTGAACTGACCTGTACAGACCATTTGGTTCACAATGAAAAGTATGCGGTAAAAAAAGCCCTTTCCCGAAATCCCGCAGCGCTGGTTATCATCAGTTCCATGGTGAGAAACAAGGGCTTTTATACAGAGGGAAACCATCTGGTCTTTGTGGAGCAAAAACCAAAGAATCTTCCGAAGGATGCTGTGGTTGCGGCCTTTGATTATGAGAAGGCAGGCCGGGATATGGCTGCCCGGTGTGTTAGGCAAGGATATAAAAATATTGCCATTTTATGTGGGAACAGTAATGATTCCAACCGTAAAACCTTTGTGAATGGGGCAGTATCTGTGCTGGATGATTCTGACTGCGAGTACCGCTGCTTTGCCTGTGATGATGAAATGTCTTTGCTGGAATCATTTTGCATTTTAAATGAAAAGGCTGGCTTTGATGGAGTGATTGCTGCAGGAGAGGAAGATGTGCGGTTTTTAAAAAAAGCCCTCGATTACTGCCCTGGCCGTTCCATGCCTGACGTATACGCTCTATGCAGCAAAAATATGGCTCCGGCAGAGGGGATTATCCGCTACAGCTTAAATTACCGTCAGCTTGGCAGGCGCACCGCAGAGTACATTATGAGAGATTATCAGGGA
>OBAB01001169.1_pt1 | contig 11859 bp, 10 predicted proteins | sample 1516501 | NCBI WGS metagenome assembly OBAB01 (sample SAMEA2579906, study PRJEB22360) | human gut metagenome
CGGTTCCTGTATTATTTCGTGCCTGTTGAGCCGAAGCCTCCTTCGCCTCTTTCTGTGTCGTCAAGTTCTTCTACTTCGTTGAAGTCTGCTGTGATGTATGGTGCTAAGACTATCTGAGCGATTCTGTCTTTTGGTTCTATGGTTACAGGTTTATCTGAATGGTTGTGGAGGGCTACTATGATTTCACCTCTGTAGTCAGAATCTATTACACCTACTTTGTTGGCTGGGGCGAGACCTTTTTTGCATGCCATTCCGCTTCTTGCATAGATTAGGCCTACGAGTCCTGTTGGTATCTCCATTGCTATTCCTGTTTTGATGAATTCAGTTGTGCCTGGCATAACTGTTACGGCTTCGGACATTCCTGAGTAGAGGTCTGCTCCGGCTGAGAATTCTGTTCCGTATGTTGGGATACAGGCGTTAGGATTTAATTTCTTAATATTAACTTTCTGTGACATTGTGTAAACTCCTTTATATTATTAATCGTACAGAAGTACGATATTACCTGATTCGAGTGATTCTTTTACAAGGATTGTCCTCTGATTAGATGAACCCTTGAACTGAAGCATCATATCCTTCTTGTCTTCTTCATATTTGCCGTCAACTATGACGTCAATGTATTGAAGCATTTCTTTAGTTTCTTTCCATTCATTGCACATTCTTCCAACAATATCCTTGTCAAACAGATATCCTGTAAAGCACCATATACTCAGGTCAGGATATATTCTGCGTACTTCCCTCAGCAATGGAAGGAGTCCCTGCTGGTTGCTGTGTTCAAATGGTTCACCTCCTAGAAGTGTGAGCCCTGTAACATAGTCTGGGGCAAGGGAATCAATGATTTCTTTGATTGTATCGTCTGTGAAGTCCCTGCCATAATTAAAGTCCCATGCAATTTCGTTAAAACAACCTTTGCATCGGTGTGTGCATCCACTTACAAAAAGAGATGTACGCACCCCTGGTCCGTTAGCAATATCACAGGTTTTTATCTCGGCATAATGCATAATATAAACCTTCTTTCTAAAAGTTGCAATAAATCTGTATTATTAGCAAATAATGACATCTTATCACATGAATTACAGAATTATGAATGCTATATTAAGACTATAGCAAATGATTTAAATCTGTTGTACAATTATAGCAGATTTGCTCGTGACAAACAATGGAGGGTACATATAATGAAAATTTATTTTGACAAGCTTTACAGGTATGACAGATTACAGGAACCGGCAGGCATAGCACTTCCTTTTAAGGAAGGAGAGTTAAAGACTGCTGACAGGATAGCTATTACACAGAATGGCAGAAAATGCATGGTTCAGCCGAAGGTTACATCGAAGCATGCAGATGGAAGCATAAGATACCTGTATGTGGATTTTCTTGCTGATATTCCGGCTAATAAGGGCGCAGTGCTTGAGTTTGAAAAAGAGTCTGATGGAAGCTGCGAAGAAAAGGGAGTATCTGTTACTCAGACTGGACAGGGGCTGTGTGTTGACACAGGCTGTGTTACATTTACAGTAAAGAATAATTCCCAGAATATATTTGAAACACTTGATGATGGAAGAAAACATTATAACGCTCAGAATTTTGAAGGACCATATCTGAAAGATGATATGGGATTATACGACATTAATATTGGCGAGTGGAAGATTATAGACGCAGGTCCTGTAAAATGTGTAATCAGAGCTAAGGGAAGTAACATTCTTAATAATAAAAAAGTTGATTTTGAGATAACACTTACATCATATGCAGCTAAGTCATGGATTGATGTTTCATACAGAATTATTAATACGACTTATGATGAACTTCATATCAAATCACTGGTATTTTATGCAAAGCCTGATGAGACAGTCACTGCAAGTGATGATTTGTTTGATATGCACATTAATATGGGTAATGATTCTACCGGATGTGGAGATGTACTTACGGATAATTCTAAAGAGAATGGACCTGTGTATCACACAAGAGGAACTGGGGAATTAGAGATGATATCTGGTAAAGCACCTGTTTCCAATGTAAGAACACTTGTTGGAAGCTCTAATTATAAGACTGATTTCTATATTGGAAGAGATGGAGTGCAGGTTAATAAGATTATCGATGATGCATATCTTGTAAAGGAAGCAAATGAACATTTTGCAGAGGTATTCTATGGTACATTTCTTGCAGATTATACTGATGGAAATGATGGATTGTGTATAACTGTATATCAGGCACAGCAGAATTATCCGAAGGCAGTTAAGGCATATGACGGCGGAGTAGCTGTTATGCTTGTTCCAGAGGATATTGGAAATGTTGTTATGCAGTCTGGTATGGCAAAGGAACAGAGATTCCTGATGCATTTCCATGAACCGGATATGCAGATGTGGGAGCTTGATAACAGAAGTACAATATACCAGATGCCTGACAGACCATGCATAGCACCAGAGGAATTCAAGAAGGCAGAAGTGTGTATGGATGTATTCCCTGAACATCTTGTGGATGAAGTTGAAATCGCACTTATTGCAAGGGCTGATAATCATTCAAGATGCTACGGCATGCTGAATTGGGGCGATTCTATTGATATGGGATATACTTTACAGGGAAGAGGCGGCGGAAAACCTGTATGGAGTAATAATGAATATGATTATCCGCATTCATGTGCTCTTATGTATGCAAGAACTGGAATCAGAAGATTCCTTGACTATTTAATAGTTTCAGCAAAGCATCAGATGGATGTTGATGTATGCCATTACAGCAAGAATCCATTAAGAATAGGTGGACAGTGGGAACATACAGCAGGTCATTGTAAGAATGGAATAATGGTATGCTCACATGAATGGGTTGAAGGAGTGATTGATTACTATCATTTTACAGGTGATGAGAGAGGTCTTGAGACAGCTATAAGTATAGGTGATAACATATTAAGACTTCTGGATACACCAATGTATGCAAAACCGGGAGAAGCCAATGCGAGAGAAACTGGCTGGGCTTTACGTGCACTTGTTGCATTATATGTGGAGACAAGAGATGAAAAATGGCTTGCAAAATGTGAGTGGATTATTGACAGCTTTAAGATATGGGAAGAGGAGTATGGCAACTGGCTTGCTCCATATACGGACAATACTCTTATAAGAGTAGGATTTATGATATCAGTAGCTGCAGGAAGCGTAATGAGATATTACAGGGTATTCCCAAGAGAAGATATTAAGCAGATGCTTATAAGAGCAATTGATGATATTGTAGAGAATTGTACTCTTGACAATGGTTTGTTCTATTATAAGGAGCTTCCTTCACTTTCAAGGAATGGAAATAACACACTTCTTCTGGAATCACTGGCAATTGCCTATGAACTTACAGGTGATAAGAAATATCTTGAGTATGGTTTCAAAACATTTGAAACTAATATTAATAACACAGGCAGGGCAGGAGTTGGCTCTAAAAAGGTTATAGATGATGCTGTTATTGTTTCTGGTGACAGCACGAAAGGATTTGCACAGAGCTTTATACCGCTCGTTACATATTATAAGGCACTTGGAGATACAGGATTAATTAATAATGTAAAGCTGTATTCATAATTGAGATAAAGGTGTATACAGAGTTTAATACGGTGAGAGAAAGCAAACGCGTTTCGCTTGGGCGGGCTTTCTCTCACCGTTCTTTTGTATATAGCAGCATTAACGCTCTCACAGCTTGGAAAAGTCGCAGATATTTACTGGTTTTTTTATGTAATATATAGTATAATCTTTCAAAAGTGTTTGTAATTGACGGAAAGGTGGTTTTTTATGAGAATCGGAATAAGAGCACATGATGTTGCATACGCTCCATTAGAGGAGCTTATACCTAATATACATGCACAGGGTTTTCACTGTATGCATATTGCACTCAGTAAGTCTATTAAGGAGTTTAAGCCGGGCGTGGAGACTATGACTCCGGGACTCGCTATGTATATTAAGGAATTATGTACAGAGAATAAGGTTGATGTTGCAGTACTTGGCTGTTATCTTAACCTTTGCAATCCTAATCCTGAGAAGCATAAGGAGATTGTTGAGAAGTATAAGGCACATATAAGATTTGCAAGTATTCTTGGCTGTGGAGTTGTTGGTACTGAGACTGGTGCGGTTAATGAGGAGTATAAGTATGAGCCGGCTAATCACAGTGAGGAGGCACTTCAGTGCTTTATTGATAATTTAAGGCCAATAGTTAAATATGCTGAACAGTTTGGTGTCATTGTAGCAATTGAGCCTGTATGGAAGCACATTGTATACACTGTCGAACGTGCAAGAAAGGTGCTTGACGCTATTGATTCACCTAATCTTCAGATTATATTTGACCCGGTTAACCTGTTATGTGTTGATAATCTTGCACAGCAGGATGAGATTATTGAGAAAGCATTTGACCTGTTATTAAAGGATATTGCTGTTGTTCACTGCAAGGATTATATTGTTGAATGCAGTGAGCTTAAGTCAGTGGCAGCAGGTACAGGAAAGGGTAATCCGGTGACCGGAGGAGGTCTTAATTATCCACTTCTGTTAAAGAAGATTAAGGAGCATAAGCCATATGTACACTGCACACTGGAAAATACTGTTCCTGAGAATGCAGTGGCTACAAGAGAATTTATGGAAAGAACATATGCCAGTGTATAAATAATGGGCTTAGGAAAACTATAACGCTGGACAATTACCAGAGAATGGAGGCACGTATGCCAGAGAATATAGAGTTACCAGGCGCAAGCCATAACAAAACTAATCAGGTTGAAAGAGCGGTGGATACACCAGCAGATTTTACAAGTCCTGAGGAATTATATAAGGATCTTATTGCAGCTATAAAGAAATACCACCCATCTACAGATCTGTCTGATATTGAGAAGGCATACGAGACTGCAAGAAAGGCACATGAGGGACAGTTCAGAAAATCGGGTGAGCCATATATAATCCACCCTTTATGTGTTGCTATTATTCTGGCTGAATTAGAGCTTGATAAGGAGTCAATTATTGCAGGTCTTCTTCATGATGTTGTTGAAGATACAGTTATGACAAGTGAAGATGTTGCAAAAGAATTTGGTGATGAGGTAGCACTGTTAGTAGATGGTGTAACAAAGCTGACACAGCTCAATTACCAGCATGATAAGATTGAGGTCCAGGCAGAAAACCTTAGAAAAATGTTCCTTGCAATGGCAAAGGATATAAGAGTTATCCTTATAAAGCTTGCCGACAGACTGCATAATATGCGTACAATGCAGTATCAGTCGCCGGCAAAGCAGATTGAGAAATCAAGAGAGACAATGGAAATATATGCTCCAATAGCCCACAGGTTAGGTATTTCCAAGATTAAGGTAGAGCTTGATGATTTATCAATGAAATATCTTATGCCTGATGTATATAATGATCTTGTTGAACAGGTCAATTTAAACAGACCAGGCAGGGAAGCATTTATAAAGAGCATAATTAAAGAAGTCGGCATGCATATAAGCAATGCCGGTATTGAGGCTGAGATAGACGGAAGAGTTAAGCATTTCTTCTCAATCTACAGAAAAATGGTTAACCAGAATAAGACGCTTGACCAGATATATGACATATTTGCAGTAAGAATCAAGGTTGACACAGTAAAAGACTGTTATGCGGCACTTGGTGTAATACACGAAATGTATAAGCCTATTCCAGGACGTTTCAAGGATTATATTGCTATGCCTAAGCCTAATAATTATCAGTCGCTTCATACAACTCTTATTGCATCAAACGGACAGCCATTTGAGATTCAGATAAGAACTTATGAGATGCATAAGATTGCTGAATATGGTATTGCTGCCCATTGGAAGTACAAAGAGGGCAATACTGGAGAGAAGACTGATAAGAGCGAAGAGGCTAAACTTAGCTGGTTAAGACAGATTCTTGAATGGCAGAAAGAGATGTCTGATAATAAGGAATTCTTATCATCAATTAAGAATGATTTGAATCTTTTTTCAGACAGCGTATATTGTTTCACACCTTCAGGAGATGTTAAAACACTTCCAGCAGGTTCTTGTCCTATAGATTTTGCGTACAGCATACATAGTGCAGTAGGAAACAAGATGGTAGGAGCAAGAGTTAATGGAAAGCTTGTTAATATTGATTATGTCATCAAGTCAGGTGACAGAATAGAGATTATTACATCACAGAATTCCAAAGGACCAAGCAGAGACTGGCTTTCAATAGTAAAGAGTACTCAGGCACGAAACAAGATAAACCAGTGGTTTAAGCAGGAGTTAAAGGAAGATAATATTCTTAAGGGCAAGGAAATGATTGCCAATTACTGCAAGACTAAGGGGATTGTTTTATCTGATATTACAAGACCTGAATATGTTGAAAAATGTATTAATAAATATGGTTTTAAGGACTGGAATTCAATTCTTGCAGCAGTTGGTCATGGTGCATTAAAGGAAAGTCAGATTGTAAACAGACTTAACGAAGAACATCAAAAGACCAAGAAAGCAGAGATTACAGATAAAGACGTTCTTGAAGAAATTGTTGCGGCAGAATCTAAGGATAAGGCCAAGAAGAAGGAAGGCAAGGGTGGAATTGTTGTTAAGGGAATCCATGACGTTGCTGTGAGATTTTCAAAATGCTGTAATCCGGTTCCAGGAGATGAGATTGTCGGATTTGTTACACGAGGAAGAGGTATATCAATTCACAGAACAGACTGTGTTAATATAATCAACTTCCCAGCCAACGAGCGTGCACGTCTTATTGAAGCTGAATGGGAACAGGGACAGACTAATGATACTTATGAAGTAGAGATTAATATATTTGCTAATAACAGAACAGGACTGATTGTTGATATATCAAGAATGTTTACAGAATCAGAAATTGATGTTAAATCCATGAACTGTCGTCTTAATAAGAAAAATGTTGCAACAATAAGCATGGGATTTGATATTCACGGAAAAGAAGAACTTAACAGAATTATAGATAAGTTAAGAAAAATAGATGGAGTTACTGATATAACCAGAACTGCAGGCTAGGAGAGATGTATGATAAAGATTGAATCAAGAGTATTAGGACCAGTAGGAACTAACTGCTATCTTATAATTAATAAAGAGAATAATGAAAGCATTATTATTGATCCGGCGGATTCGCCTGAGTCTATATATGATATGGTTGTACGTTCGGGAAGTAAGCCACAGGCAATACTTCTTACACATGGACATTTTGACCATATAGGTGCTGCCAATGAAATGCGTGAGCATTATGGGATTAAGATATATGCATCATGTGATGAGGAGAAGCTGCTTGATTCACCTGCAAGAAATCTTTCTAATGCATATGGAATGAGTCTGAGAGTTACAGCAGATGTACTTCATAATGATGGGGATATTCTTGAACTTGCAGGACTTAAGATAAAAGCAATTCATACACCGGGACATACAGCAGGTGGAACATGTTATTATATTGAATCGGACAAGACTCTTATGTCAGGAGATACATTATTTGCAGGTTCAGTTGGAAGAACAGATTATCCTACAGCAAGTTCTGCGGCAATGATGGAATCTCTTCATGATAAGCTTTGCAAGCTTCCTGATGATACAGATGTATATCCCGGACATGGTGAGTTCACAACGATTGGATACGAAAAGCAGAACAATCCATTTATGTGATGTCCACAAGCGAAAAGGAAGCAACGATGATATATATTAAGATTGATAATGACTTGTTTTATGATGATGCGGTTGTACTTGTCCGCTCATTTTATCCAAGAACTGAGGTTACAGCACTTAAAGCAGATTCCAAGCCAGAAGATGATGACGAGATTATTACAATAGAGGTGCCGGATATCACAGGTCTTGATAAGAAGAATGCCCATGAAGTATTCAAAGACAGCTTATATAAGAGACTTTCAGAAAAGACTGGAAAGAAACTTCCGTGGGGATATCTTACAGGTGTAAGACCAAGTAAAATTGCATATACAATGCTTGAAGAAGGTGCAGCCAAAGAACAGATTAAGAAGCATTTTATGGAAAAGCATTATGCGAGTGAGAAAAAAGCAGACCTTGCCCTTACAGTAGCGAGGAAAGAACTGGATATACTTACAGATATGGATTATAAGACAGGTTACAGCCTGTACATAGGAATTCCGTTCTGCCCAAGTATCTGCCTGTACTGCTCATTTTCATCATATGCACTTGGTGCATACAAAGATTATGTTGATAATTATGTTGATGCACTTATTAAAGAGATAAGATTCGTCGCTGAATCCATGAAAGGCAGAAGACTGGATACAGTGTACATGGGTGGCGGAACACCTACAACTTTGAGTGCAGAACAGTTAGATAAAGTACTGACAGTAGTTGAAGAAGCATTTGACTTGAGCAGATGCCGCGAGCTTACTGTTGAGGCTGGAAGACCGGACAGCGTGACACCTGATAAGTTCAGAGTACTTAAGGCACATAATGTTGGAAGAATATCTATTAATCCGCAGACAATGAATCAGAAAACACTTGATTTAATCGGAAGAAAGCATACGGTTGAAGATATTAAGAATGCATATACAATGGCAAGGGAAGCCGGACTTGATAATATTAACATGGATATGATTCTAGGACTCCCAGGAGAGGGAGTTGATGAGGTCGCTCATACTCTTAATGAAATTAAGGCTATGGGACCAGAGAGCCTTACTGTACATTCACTTGCAATTAAGAGAGCATCAAGACTCAACATTTTGCGTGAGCAGTATGCGGAACTTTCAATAGAGAATACAGATAATGTTATTGCAATGACAGAACAGACAGCCCGTGACCTTAACATGCAGCCATATTATATGTACCGTCAGAAGAATATGGCCGGGAACTTTGAAAATGTTGGTTATGCAGTTTCTGGTCTTGAATGTATATATAATATTCTTATTATGGAAGAAAAACAGACCATAATTGCGTGTGGCGCAGGTGCTTCAACCAAGGTTGTGTTCCATAATGAAGGCGATGCTAATCATTCTGTAAGAATTGAGAGAATAGAGAATGTCAAAGACGTCAGAAGCTATGTCGAGAGAATTGATGAGATGATTGAGAGAAAGCGGAAGTTCTTTGAGGAGAATGAGTTTTAGAAAATATATGTTCTTAGTGTAAACCTGCCATATGTAGTGCATACATGTGGCATAGTTTTTATGTGGTAATAATTACTAATGAACTCGTTATCTTGCGGAAATGTACATATTATGATACTATCTTATCAGTGAAATAATGGTCGGAACAATTATATATGTACAAAGGAGCTGATTAATATGCGAGGCAGAACAAGATGTTTATTAATGGTAATTATCATGAGTATATGTATGCTCGTGGGTTGTGGTACAGAGACAGCGGAAAATGCTACGACGAAATCTGTAGCACAGACAACAGTTTCCGTTAGTAAAGAACAGACAACACAGAGCGTTGCCAACACAGAAAAAGTCACTAAAGAAAAGACTACAGAGGCAGTAACTGAGAAGACAGAAGCTGCTGCACCTCAGGTTGAGGAGAAACAGCAGGCAGTAGAGGAACCAGTGGTTTCTAACAATTCTGGTAGTTCTACAATGGTATGGATTCCCAAATCTGGAAAGAAATACCATAGAAGCAGTTCATGCAGTAATATGAAGAATCCGAGTCAGGTTACGCTAGAGAAAGCACAAAGCCTTGGCTATACGCCATGTAGTAAATGTTATTAATATTATAAGACTATTGGAGAGATAATAATGAGTAAGAAGTGTTATAATGTGTAGCAAAAGGATTTTACGATTATTCTGATGGCAGAGACAGGATAAAACTGGGGAAAGAGATGAAAAGTTCCTTAAAGTCTATCATGCACTGTATGAGGATAAATAAATATTAATCAGGAGGATTATTAATGAAGGTAGCAGTAACATACGAGAATGGTCAGATTTTTCAGCATTTCGGACATTCTGAGAGCTTTAAGATTTATGAGACAGAAGGAAAGAATATTGTCCGTGCAGAGGTAATTGGCACTGATGGAGCTGGTCATAGCGCATTGGCAGCTGTTCTTAAGGATAAAGGTGTAGATGTTCTTATATGTGGTGGAATTGGTAACGGTGCAGTCACAGCACTTTCAGAAGCTGGAATTGATGTATATTCAGGAGCAGATGGAGAGGCAGACGCAGCAGTTGAGGCATATCTTAATGGCGATTTAACATCAGCAGGAGTTAATTGCGACCATCATCATGATCATGAAGAAGGTCATGGTTGCGGACACTGTGGAAGCCATGAAGATGAAGAGTCAGGCTGCGGACATTGTGGAAGTGATGAAGGTGAATCAGACTGCGGAAGTGGTTGTGGCGGTTGCGGCGGTGGCTGTGGTACATTTACACCATCATTTGAAGGACCTAATGTGGGAAAGAAGGTAAAGGTTCATTATAAAGGAACACTTAACGATGGAACACAGTTTGATTCTTCTTACGACAGAGGTGAACCGCTTGAATTTACTTGTGGAGCAGGAATGATGATTCAGGGCTTTGACAAGGCTGTTGCAACAATGAATGTCGGAGACGTTATTGATGTTCATCTTATGCCAGAGGAGGCGTATGGAGAAGCCGATCCAAGAGCGTTCATAACACTGCCTATAAGCGAGCTTCCGGGTGCAGAAGAACTTAAAATTGATGATAAGGTATATCTTCAGAATATGTATGGACAGCCATTCCCAGCAAGGGTTGCTGCTTTAACTGATACTGAGATTACATTTGACGCTAATCATGAGATGGCAGGAAAAGAACTGAATTTCAGGATTGAGCTTGTGGAAGTATTATAATTGAATAATATTAAGATACCGGCTGATACAGCTAAATGCAGTATCAGCCGGTTATTTTATTGTCTGGAAACAAGCTCTTTAGTCAGCCGTATCCATTCTTTCAGTTCTTTCCGGTTTTCATCTTCTTTTCTGAAGGCAGCGGAGAATGGTATACGCAAGTCTGGGTCGCCAACCTGTAATACAACTGAATCAGGTGAAAGCTTCATTGAAGCAAGATAACTGTTTAATGTAAATGCAATTCCATATCCCTGTTCAGCAAGTCGTATTCCTGCGTCAATACTGCTTATCTTATAGGTAAGCTCTGGCAGGACATCAGCATAGAAAAGGGCGTCCTCTTCAAGCTGCCTTATACTCTGGTTGCTGTGCTGCAGGATGAATCTTTCTTTTCTTACATGCGCAAGATCAAGCCATGGATAGATGCATGATTCTTTAGACTCTGCGAAAGATACAGCAGGGTGGCTTTTGGGAAGAATGGCAACAAGACAGTCTTCATATATGGTTTCATAGGAAAGTCTGGTGTTGCTCACGCTGTTATATCCAAAGAACATATCAAGGTCACCGGCAAGAAGCTGCTCTTCATGGTCTGAGAGATGTCCGTCAATGGCATATACAACTGACTGTGGATACAGTCTGTTAAATGCAGTCATAACAGAAGGAAAGAGAGACTCAACCTGACGGACCATGTAACCAATGCGGAGTTTAACAGCTACATTTTTGCCAATATCAATCATGCGGTCTTCAAGCTCAAAGCATTTCATAGTAATATCTCTGGCAGATTTCACGAATTCCTCGCCTGCATATGTAAGAATCATGCGGCGGCCTTTTCTTTCAAAAAGCTGTATGCCAAGTGAAGTTTCAAGCTGTTTAAGATGTATGCTCAAAGCCGGCTGCGACAAGAACAGAGCATTGGCGGCCTTGGTAAGATTTCCGTAATTAGCAATTGTAAGAACATATTGCATGTCTTTTTCAGTAATCATATGAATTCCCTTTCTAAAATAGTGCATGTTTCAATAATAATGTAATAATTATACATAATTAAAATGTATCAATCAATCAAAACTATAAATTAGATTTATACTTTCGATAAAAACATACAATTTTATTTTTAGTATGATTTATATTA
>OBAB01001186.1_pt1 | contig 11671 bp, 9 predicted proteins | sample 1516501 | NCBI WGS metagenome assembly OBAB01 (sample SAMEA2579906, study PRJEB22360) | human gut metagenome
TAAGGATACTTTCGTAGTCGGTAATATCGGCAATCCCTATACAACAGAGGTTTTAAAAAGTAACAAAGATTCTTATACCGTGGCGGAAATCAGCAGCTTCCAGCTGGAAACCGTGCATGAATTCCACCCGCTTGTGAGTGCCATTTTAAATATTACGCCGGATCATTTAAACCGCCATTATACGATGGACTGCTATGTGCAGACAAAGGAAAAGATTGCGATGAACCAGAAGGGGTCAGAGGTGTGCGTACTGAATTTTGACGATGATTACCTGCGGGAGTTCGGGGAGCATACAACAGCAAAGGTTGTGTGGTTTTCAAGATTTACAAAGCCGGACAGAGGCGCTTATATGGAAGGCGATATGATCTGCTATACAGACGGCATCCGTTCGCAGGAACTGCTGAATGTCCACGACATGAATCTGATTGGCGCACACAATTATGAAAATGTCATGGCGGCAGTCTGCATTACAAAGGCAGCCGGTATCCCGGATGAAATTATTGTAGAACAGATTAAGCAGTTTAAGGCAGTGGAACACCGGATTGAATTTGTAACAGAAAAAAACGGCGTGCGCTATTACAATGATTCCAAGGGAACCAACCCGGAGGCGGCAGTCAAGGCGATTGAAGCGATGACAAGACCGACGGTTTTAATCGGCGGCGGATATGATAAAGGCTCAGAATTTGATTTATATGTCAAAGCATTTAAAGATCGTGTCAAGCTTCTGGTATTAATCGGACAGACCAGTGACAAAATTGAAGCAACGGCTAAAAAGTACGGCTTTACCAATATCATTAAGGCAGAGTCCTTAAAAGAAGTTGTGGATATCTGTGCGGAAAATGCCAAAGACGGCGATGCCGTACTGCTTTCACCGGCATGTGCAAGCTGGGGAATGTTTGATAACTATGAACAGCGCGGCAGACTGTTTAAAGAATATGTAAATGCCCTTTAAAGGTTCAAAAAACAGCCCGGAAAGGGGGAGTGATATGGCAAGAAAGGTAAAAAAGATGTCCAATAAAAGGTATTTTGATTATAGCCTTTTATTTGTCATTATATTTATTGTTGGATTCGGACTGGTGATGATTTACAGTACCAGTTCTTACACGGCACAGATGGAATACGGCAGTTCGGAGTACTATTTTAAAAAACAGCTGATTTTTGATGTGCTGGGCTTTATTATGATGTATATTATGTACCGGTTAGACTACCATGTTTTAAGGAAAATCGCACCGGCGTTTTTTGCACTGTCGCTGTTATTGATTCTGGCGCTGATTCCGTTTGGTAAAACTGCCAACGGTGCAACGCGCTGGATCCGTTTCGGTCCGATTGGCGTGCAGCCTGCGGATGTGTCAAAGACGGCCGTGATTATTATGCTGTCTGCGGCAGTATGTGCGGCAGGGTCAAAGATTAAAAGCCTGTGGTATAATTTCTTTTTATTTGTACTGATTGCAGGACTTGAAGCAATCCTGATTATGGTGATTTCCAGCAATATGAGTAGTGCGCTGATTATTCTGGCAATCGCTTTCGTCATGATTTTTGTGGCGTATCCGAAATACAAATTTTTCGTGGTACTCGCAGGACTTGGCGCGGGCGGTGTGGCAGCGTTATATAACTGGCTGCTCGGCATTGCGCATCAGGGCATGACAGAAAACTTCCGTATGAACCGTCTGCTCATGTGGATTCAGCCGGAAAATTACTCCAGTGGAATCGGCTACCAGACCGTGCAGGGACTTTATGCAATCGGTTCGGGCGGACTGTTTGGAAAAGGACTCGGAAAGAGTCTGCAAAAGCTGGGTTTTATCCCGGAATCACAAAACGATATGATATTTTCCATTATCTGTGAAGAACTCGGACTGTTCGGGGCAATGTGCATTATTTTAGTATTTGCACTGATGCTGTGGCGGATTATCCACATTGCGCAGAATGCACCAGACTTATTCGGTACAATGCTGGCAGCAGGGGTATTTGCCCATGTAGCGGTACAGGTGGTATTAAATATTGCCGTTGTAACCAACTTTATCCCGAATACCGGTGTTTCACTGCCGTTTATCAGCTACGGCGGTACGGCAAGTTTCTTCTTGCTGCTGGAAATGGGGATTGTCTTAAATATTTCAAGTAAAATACGGTTAGAAAGATAGCAACCTCCCGGAGTCTGGCGAATATAATAAAATATAGCTTCTCCGGGGGTTTTTATTTTGGGAAAAATCGTAATAAATGGCGGAAAACGGCTGTTTGGCAGTGTATGTATTCACGGTGCGAAAAATGCAGTGCTTCCGGTGATGGCGGCATCCCTGATGAATGAGGGCGTTACGGTAATACGGGGCTGCCCGGATATTGCCGATGTACGTGCAATGTGTGGGATTTTAAACCATCTGCACTGTAAGACGGATTTCAAAAAAGGATGCCTTGTCATTGATACAAGCATGGCAGAGTACGAGGAAATTAAAGCAGAGGACACAAAGCAGCTCAGGGCATCTTCCGTGTTAATGGGACCGGTGCTGACACGTTTCGGGAAAGTAAGGCTTGCTTATCCGGGCGGGTGCAGCATCGGAAGCCGTCCGTTAGACATTCATCTGCATGCCCTCAAATGCCTTGGGGCATCATGGAGCGTGTCAGAAGATTTTATTGAAATGGAAACAACGGGACTTCACCCGTCAGAAATCACCCTGCGCTTTCCAAGTGTGGGTGCAACAGAGAATGCCCTGATGGCAGCAGCGGCACAATGTGGAACGACTGTGCTTTACAATGCGGCAAAGGAACCGGAAATTGAAAGCCTGTGCGCCTATCTTGAAAAGTGTGGTGCAGTGATTACCGGTGCAGGGACAGAGTGCGTCCGGGTACGTGGAAAAGGCGTTTTACAGTCCGCAGAATTTTTTGCAAAGCCGGATCGTATTGTCGCCGGAACCTATATGGCGGCAGTAGCTGCCTGTGGTGGCAGTGTTTACTTACAGGGTGTGACACCGTCACTGTGCCGCGGATTTTTGGATGTATTTACCGGAATGGGCATGGATATCCGTATGGAGGGAGAAGCCATGCTGGTGCAGATGTATCACCGCCCGGTGAATCTTCATAAGATATGTACTGGTGCTTACCCGGATTTTCCGACGGATATGCAGTCCATGGTACTTTCTGTGGCAAGTGTGGGCGAGGGTACTTTGATTTTAAAAGAACAGATTTTTGAAAACCGTTTTAAGACTGTGCCATGGCTCAAAAAAATGGGTGCGGATATTACACTGTCCGGGGACAGCGTGCTTGTAAAAGGTGTAGAAACGCTGAAGGGAAGCGAAGTATACGGAGAAGATTTAAGAGGAACGGCGGCACTTATCACAGCTGGACTGGCAGCACAGGAAACAACGGTTATTCATGATGCAGACTATATTTTGCGCGGGTATATGGATTTATGTGAAAATTTAAAAGGACTTGGAGCAGAGATTGAATGGGAAAACAGTTAGGCAGAAAAAACAATAAAAGAAAATTAAAATGGATACTGGCGGGGATTGTCATTGCGCTGCTGCTGGCAGGAGGTGGCATTTATGCGGGTTTTATGGTAACGGATATTACTTATACCGGCAATAAGCATTATACGCAGCAGCAGATGACAGAGTGCATTTTTGGAACAGAACATCCCAATGCGCTGATTTATACGCTGTTTGGCAAAAAGAATAAAAATATTCCGTTTATACAGAAATATGATGTGGAAGTGACATGGCCCAATAAAATGAACGTTGCAGTTTATGAAAAAGCGATTGTCGGTTATATCAGCTACATGGGCTGTAATATGTATTTTGATAAAGACGGGATTGTGGTGGAGAGTTCTTCGGAAAATTATGAAGATGTACCACAGATTACGGGACTGGATTTTAAGTCGATTGTACTGGATGCCAAACTCGAGGTCGGTAACGATGCGGTCTTTTCACAGATTCTGGAACTGACACAGGCATTTGATAAATACCAGCTGGGCGTAAAAAAGGTGTATTTTGATTCTTCGTATAATGTCAGTCTTTATATGGGGAATGTAAAGGTTATGCTTGGCAGTGCCGCAGACTGCAATGATAAGCTGTATGCATTAAAACAGGTGTCAGAAAAGCTTACCGGAATGAAAGGAACGCTTCATCTTGAAAATTATGACGGAACAACTGCTTCTATTATTTTTAAGAAAGAAAATTAGAAAAAGCTATTGCTATTTTGCAACAAAAATTATAGAATAAGTCATAGTGCAGAAATGCGAAAGTATGTTAGGAGGCAGGTACCCTTGTTAGAGATTATGACAAACGAAGCAGATTCGGCAGCGAAGATTATCGTTGTCGGTGTTGGCGGCGCCGGTAATAATGCGGTCAACAGAATGATAGATGAAAATATCAGTGGTGTAGAATTTATTGGAATTAATACAGATAGTCAGGCATTGCAGTTATGCAAAGCGCCGACAGCCATTCAGATTGGTGAAAAGCTGACAAAGGGACTGGGTGCAGGTGCCCAGCCTGAGATTGGTGAAAAGGCAGCAGAGGAAAATGTAGAAGAACTGACACAGGCCATTAAAGGTGCCGATATGGTATTTGTTACCTGTGGTATGGGCGGCGGAACAGGAACCGGTGCAGCTCCGGTTGTTGCAAAGATTTCCAAGGAACTGGGAATCCTTACGGTCGGTGTTGTTACAAAGCCGTTTAAGTTTGAAGCCAGAACGCGTATGACCAATGCGCTGTCAGGAATTGAAAAATTAAAAGATAATGTAGATACACTGATTGTCATTCCGAATGACAAGCTTCTTGAAATCGTAGACAGAAGAACAACGATGCCGGATGCTTTAAAGAAAGCAGATGAAGTATTACAGCAGGCAGTGCAGGGTATTACGGATCTGATTAATGTACCGGGTCTTATCAATCTGGATTTTGCCGATGTCAAGACCGTTATGATTAACAAGGGTGTTGCCCATATCGGTATCGGTACGGCAACAGGTGATGACAAGGCAGTGGAAGCTGTAAAGCAGGCAGTTACAAGTCCGCTTCTTGAAACAACCATCGAAGGTGCTTCACACGTTATTATCAACATTTCAGGCGATATCAGCTTGATTGAAGCCAATGAAGCTGCAAGCTATGTTCAGGAACTCGCAGGTGAGAATGCCAATATTATTTTTGGTGCAATGTATGATGAAAGCTGTACGGATACGGCAACAATTACCGTTATTGCAACAGGTCTGGAAGATACGAATGTAAACAATGCGCTGGCAGGCTTCGGCGCAAAGGCAGCACAGGCTCCAAGACCGGCAGTAAAACCGGCTTATACATATTCAGGTGCACCGGCTGCGTCAGTGGACAAGCCTGCATCTGCGGTTAAACCGGCAGCACCGGTTGCTCCGCTTCCGGGCTTAAAGCCTGCGGCACCGGTAACAAGCAGTGTAAAGGAAAAGGGTATTAATATCCCGACATTTTTACAGAAAAAAGACCGATAATAAAATTTGGTGAATCAGAGAGATACTTTCATGAAAATTGAAGGTATCTCTTATTTTTTTGAAATATTTTCCTTTTAACGCAAAAACGACAAAATTCGCAGGGCGAACAATCTATAATACGTTTTGGGAGGTGATAATTCAATCGTTATTTATCTGGATGTATTCTTCTGTATCAACTTTATAATGGATTTCATTGTGATTGCTGTAGTAAACAGCCTGTGCAGATATGCTGCCACATATCTGCGGATGATACTTTCCGCCACTTTTGGAGCAATGGGAGCCGTTATTGTATGTCTGGTACCGCAGGAATACAAATTCGCCGCAAATATAGTAACCTATATTTGTATTGGCATGGGTATGGTAAGAATCTGTGCAGGGAATGTTGCATTCGCGGAACTGATAAAAGGATTTTTTGCGCTGTATGCTGCTGCATTTATGCTGGGGGGTGTAATGCACGTTTTGTACTATTATACATATGCAGGATATATTATCAGACAGGTAATTGTGCGTGATAGGGAACTGATGGTATTTCTCGGAGTATCCTTTGGCTTTTTGCTGCTTTTATACAGGCAGCTGGTAAGAATTAAAGTGTATTCCGACAAACTGTGTCGTGTATGTTGTGTTTTAAGGGGGAGAAAGATTTATATAAAAGGGTTTGTGGATACGGGAAATGTTTTACAGGATCCGCTGTTTCACAGACCGGTGTGTATCGCGCAGAAAGACAGCTTTTTGGAAGTTCTTCATGAAATAAATGATTGCACGAAAGTAAAGTATCATGTAATTCCGTTCCGGTCACTGGGGTGTGACAGCGGAATGCTTGAGGTAATTACGGCAGATACCATGTACATATGCTACGGCAAAAAAGAAATACAGGTGGAAGATGCGCTGATTGGATTGACGGCGCAGACACTTTCATCAGACGGAGAATATGAATTTCTTGTGAATGCACAGCTTTTAAAGGGGTAAAACAGGAAAGTAAATGAGGAGGTTTTTATGGTAATCAAAGTATCTGTTCCGGATCGTTTTCAGTTTAAAATGGTTCCGACATTTAAAAACATGATGATGTTAAAGCAGGGAGACGTACATTATATCGGGGGAAGTGATGTGCTGCCTGCGCCGCTGGGAGCAGAAGAAGAAGCAAGGGCAATTGCGGGACTGGGAACGGGGAATGACCAGTTTGCAAAGTCACAGCTGATTGAACACAATTTAAGACTGGTGGTATACATTGCGAAAAAATTTGATAATACGGGTGTAGGCGTGGAGGATTTAATTTCGATTGGAACAATCGGATTGATTAAGGCAATCAACTCTTACAATCCTGAAAAAAATATCAAACTGGCAACATATGCTTCACGGTGCATTGAAAATGAAATTCTGATGTATCTGCGCAGAAACAGCAAGACCAAGGCGGAAGTATCCATTGACGAACCGCTCAACGTAGACTGGGACGGCAATGAACTGCTGTTATCGGATATTTTAGGTACGGAAGAAGACATTATTTACCGTGATTTAGAAGAAGAAGTGGAAAAAAGCATGTTAAATAAAGCAATCGGTAAATTATCCGAGAGGGAGCGGATTATTGTCGATTTGCGGTATGGACTCAGTTCCATGGACGGGGAGGAAAAGACACAGAAAGAGGTCGCTGACCTTTTGGGAATTTCGCAGTCTTACATTTCCCGGCTTGAGAAAAAAATAATGAAAAGACTGAAGAAAGAACTGGTAAAAAATTCGTAAATAGATATAGAGAGCCTGTCATGCAGAATGATTTTTTAAAATCAGAAGGTTATGGCAGGCTTTTTATCCATGTGCATTCTGAAGATAATGAAACTATCAGAAAGTGATTGACTTTTGCCGTAAATCCATGGAAAATAAAAACAGAGGAAAAAGGGGTATTGGGATGAAAAGAATAAAAAAAAGAAAAAGGTACAGGCTGAAAAGACCGGCTGTAGTGGTGTCCGGTGTGATTTGTGCAGTCTGTGCAGTGGCTTTTGCCGGAAAAGCGGTCAGCGGTGTGGCAGAACAAAAAAAGCAGGCACAGGCGGCATATTATGAAGCGTATTACGAGGAAGAAGCCGATGACCGTCCGGTGGTGTGCATTGATGCCGGCCACGGCGGCAGTGACTGTGGAGCAGATTATGCAGGCGCTTATGAAAAAGATGAAACACTGCTTATTGCCAGACTGGTAAAAAGACATTTAGAGAGTGTGGGTGTGAAAGTTTTGATGACAAGAGATGCGGATACCTATCTGGGACTTGATGAAAGGGTCGAAATATGTAATAATGCTTCGTGTGATGTTTTAGTATCTATCCATAGAAATCTTTATGAGGATGATCCATCCATAAACGGAGTTGAAACGTGGATTCATCATGATATGCCAGAAGATGATGTATTTCTGGCAGAGGCGATTACAACGCGTTTAGATGCCATAGCAGGTATTAAAAGCCGCGGTGTCAAGGGCGGTTCGATGACGGATTCAGAGGAAGATTACAGGCTCAACCGCAACACCCGCTGTGTAAGCTGCCTTGTGGAACTGGGCTTTATGTCCAATGCAAATGACAACCGGCTGATTACCGAGAAGCCGGAAGAAACGGCGTCTGCGATTTCAGACGGGATTATGGAGTATTTAAACAGCCGGAAATAAAATGATAAGTGAGAGTAAAAATGGCGAAAATCAATCAGAAAAATATTAGAAATTTTTGTATTATAGCACATATTGACCACGGTAAGTCAACACTGGCAGACCGTATTATCGAAAAGACGGGACTGCTCACCAGCAGGGAAATGCAGGAGCAGGTACTCGATAACATGGATTTGGAAAGAGAACGCGGTATTACGATTAAAGCGCAGACCGTGCGTATTGTATACAAGGCAAATGATGGGGAAGAATACATTTTCAACCTTATTGACACACCGGGACATGTGGATTTTAACTACGAGGTGTCCAGAGCGCTTGCTGCCTGTGACGGAGCGATTCTTGTCGTAGATGCGGCACAGGGGATTGAGGCGCAGACCCTTGCAAATGTCTATCTGGCATTAGATCACGATTTGGACGTTTTTCCGGTTATTAATAAAATTGACCTGCCGAGTGCAGAGCCGCAGCGTGTTATTGATGAAATTGAAGACGTTATCGGTATTGAAGCACAGGATGCACCGCTGATTTCAGCGAAAAACGGTATTAATATTGAAGAAGTGTTAGAGCAGATTGTTACAAAGATTCCGGCGCCGACAGGCGATGAAAATGCGCCGTTACAGGCATTGATTTTTGACTCTTTGTATGATTCTTATAAAGGTGTTATTATTTTCTGCCGGATTAAAGAAGGAAAGGTAAAGCGTGGAACGAAAATCCGCATGATGGCGACAGGCGCTGTGGAAGAAGTCGTAGAGGTCGGTTATTTCGGTGCGGGTCAGTTTATTCCATGTGAAGAACTCTCCGCCGGTATGGTAGGCTATATTACGGCAAGCATTAAAAATGTTAAGGATACCCGTGTCGGTGATACGGTAACGGACAATGACAATCCGTGTGCCGAGCCGCTTCCGGGGTATAAAAAGGTCAATCCAATGGTGTACTGCGGACTGTATCCGGCAGATGGCGCCAAGTATCAGGATTTAAGAGAGGCACTTGAAAAATTGCAGTTAAATGATGCGTCCTTACAGTTTGAGCCGGAAACCTCGATTGCGCTGGGATTCGGTTTCCGCTGTGGATTTTTAGGATTACTGCATTTAGAGATTATTCAGGAACGTCTGGAGCGTGAATACAATCTGGATTTAGTAACAACGGCGCCGGGTGTTATCTATAAGGTGCATAAGACCAACGGAGAGGTTATTGATTTGACGAATCCGTCCAATATGCCGGATCCGTCTGAAATTGAATATATGGAAGAACCGATGGTTTCTGCGGAAATCATGGTAACGACAGAATTTGTCGGACCGATTATGAAACTGTGTCAGGAGCGCCGCGGCATTTACAACGGCATGGAATACATTGAGCAGACCAGAGCCTTGTTAAAGTATGATCTGCCGTTAAATGAAATTATTTATGATTTCTTTGATGCCTTAAAGTCCCGTTCCAGAGGATATGCTTCCTTTGATTACGAGATGAAAGGCTATGAGCGTTCTTCTCTTGTGAAGCTGGATATCCTGATTAACAAAGAAGAAGTCGATGCACTTTCATTTATCGTCTTTTCCGGCAATGCCGAAGAACGTGGTAGAAAGATGTGCGAAAAGTTAAAGCAGGAAATTCCGAGACAGCTCTTTGAAATTCCGATTCAGGCGGCTATCGGAAGCCGTGTTATCGCAAGAGAAACCGTAAAGGCAATGAGAAAAGATGTCCTTGCAAAATGTTATGGCGGTGATATTTCACGTAAGAAGAAGCTGCTTGAAAAGCAGAAGGAAGGAAAGAAACGTATGCGTCAGGTCGGAAACGTAGAGATTCCGCAGAAGGCATTTATGAGCGTTTTGAAATTAGACGAGGAATAGAAGATAACTGCATGAAAAAGACAGACAGTAACGAAAAAAGGGGCGGCATTTATATCCATATTCCGTTCTGTGTGCGCAAGTGTGCGTACTGCGATTTTTTGTCTGCACCGGCAGATGAAAAAACACAGGCGGAATATGTAAAGGCTTTGCAGACGGAGATTTATCAGACGGCGAAACTGCTTTCGGAAAATCCGTATACGGTGGATACCGTGTTTTTTGGCGGCGGAACGCCGAGTATCCTCGCACCGGGACATGTCAAAGCACTGGCAGATACCCTGCGGGAAAGCTTTCCGTTTGCGGAAAATGCGGAAATTACGATAGAATGTAATCCCGGCACGCTCGATGAAGAAAAAGCGGCAGTGTACAGACAGGCAGGCATAAACCGGATCAGTTTCGGGTTACAGTCCGCCAATAACCGTGAATTAAAAATGCTGGGACGGATTCATACCATGGAAGAATTTGTGAAAAGCTATGAAACGGCAAGGGCGGCGGGCTTTGACAATATCAATATTGATTTAATGTCGGCACTGCCTGGTCAGACATTTGAAAGTTTTCTGCACACGCTGGATACGGTTCTTGCATTAAAGCCGGAGCATATCAGCATGTACAGTCTGATACTGGAAGAAGGCACGGCACTTTACGAACATTTAGACCGGTATCCGGCACTGCCCGATGAAGATACAGAACGTCAGATGTACGATACGGCGTGTCTGCGGCTTGCGGATAACGGTTACCACCAGTATGAAATCTCTAATTTTGCAAAAGAAGGAAAGGCATGCCGCCATAATCTTTCCTACTGGGAACGCAAAAATTATCTCGGCTTCGGGACAGGCGCGGCATCCCTGCTTTGCGAACAGCGCTACACCAATACGGACAGCCTTGCACTTTATATAGACACTATGGCGGAGCTGGAAGAAAAGAAAGAAGTCATAAGTAAGGCACTGGCAGCGGTACGCGCCGAACAGCATACACTTTCCGTACCGGAGCAGATGGAAGAAATGTTCTTTTTGGGACTGCGCAAAAACAGCGGCATTTCCGAGGCGGATTTTTTGGGAAAATTCGGAAAAACAGTAGATGATATTTATGCACAGGCGCTTGAAAAAAATCAGAAATTCGGTCTGCTGGTGCGTGAAAACGGCAGAATTTTTCTTACAAAGCGGGGCAGGGAAGTCAGCAATGTTGTAATGTCAGAATTTCTGCTGGATTAACCGGCGGCCGAACCGGCGCGGTGTTTCGCCCATAAATGTTTTGAATTCCCGCTGAAAATGTGCCTGGTCGGAATAGCCGATTTGCGTGATAAATTCGGAGTTATTGCGATGCGGGTCCTGAAAAATTTCATAAAGAGTATGGTGAAAGCGTAACAGCCGGCAAAAGGTTTTCGGGCTGTATCCGAAATATTCCGTAAAAATGCGGCTGATATGGCGACAGGAATAGCCGGTACGCGCAGCCAGTTCGCTGACGGTGATATCGCCGTCAGCTTTTTTGATGCTCTGATGGATGAGTGTGGCGGCGGGCGGGCAGGCTGGTGTTTTTCCGGTTTTGTTTAATGCGGAAAGAAAACGCTGTATCCGCTCGGAAAAAGAAACCGTACCTGAAAAGATATCAGAATCAGACATGGAAATGGTCTGGAGCAGGTCAGCCGGAAAAGGAAACGGATGTCCCGGAAGCCGGTAATACAGACTTTCATCAAACCGCACACCAAAGCAGTATGAAAATCCGGAGAGTTTTAGTATCAACGGTTCATCAGCG